>OHFI01000705.1_pt1 | contig 12301 bp, 5 predicted proteins | sample 1567431 | NCBI WGS metagenome assembly OHFI01 (sample SAMEA3879569, study PRJEB24766) | human gut metagenome | biome: human-associated habitat; feature: feces | place: USA | collected 1985/1987 | reverse complement strand
GTTTATACAAAAGAGGGTCTGTTTGTGGATCTGTATGAAGATAAATATCCGGTCGTGGAGCGGGTTTTGGTAGAACCCGGGCAGGAAAAGCTGCTGTTTGATCTTGAAAAGATAAAAGAAGATGTAAGGATTATCGCAACGGCAGCGCGTATTGAAAATATGGCATGTGAAAACGGACAGCTTAGTATTGAGGCGAAGGCAATTGATCACATTCAGGTGAATATGAGGATCCGCCTGCCAGGGAAACCGGAAGATTTATGTGCACATACAGAAAGCGGGAAAAACATGGAACTGCAGTCTGTATGGGATGAGAAAAGCAGAACGGTTTTGTTATCCTACAGAAGCAACAACGAAAAAGTACATATTACAGGGAAATTAAAGTATGAATCATGATGCTAATGCAGCTGCCAGATAATTTAATGGGCTGCATCATGGAACTTATATAAAGATTGGAAACGATCTTAATATAGAAAGAAAACAAGACAAGGAGGAAAATATGGATTTCTTAGACAAAAGAGTCGGTGTAATTTGCAACGAACTTAAGAAATTAAAAGTAAAACAGGTATTTCCACTGACACAGTGGGAGTACAAGGAAGGAAACTTTATTCACCCGGAGGATGCATTAAAGGACGAGGCAGCCTGGGAAAACTTTGACTGCAAGACCATGCACTGGTATGGCAAGGACCGTCATTACTGGTTTCGCACGACCTATACCGTTCCGGAGGAGCTGGATGGCAAAAGCATATGGATCCGCGTTTCCTCCCAGATCGACGAGTGGGATGACGGAAGAAATCCGCAGTTTATCGTGTTTGTGAACGGGGAGGTTTATCAGGGTATCGATATGAACCACAGGGAGTGCCTGATCACAAGAAGCGGAAAGGCAGGAGAGACACTGACCATCGATCTGCAGGCATATACCGGGATCATGCATGAGGAATTTGCGCTCCGCACACAGATCGAGGAGATCGATGCAGAGATCGAAAAACTCTATTATGACCTGTGGGTTCCGCTTGCAGCATTTTCCCGTATGGAAGCAGATGATAAAAACCGCAAGGATATTGAGTATGTGCTCAATGAGACGATCAATCTGCTGGATCTAAGGACCCCGTATTCCGAAGGCTTTTACCGGAGTGTGCGGGAAGCATCTGCTTATATCCAGAAAGCACTTTATGAGGATATGGCAGGGTATGAGGATGTGATCGCAACCTGTATCGGACATACGCATATCGATGTTGCGTGGTGGTGGACTGTGGCACAGACCAGGGAAAAAGTCGGACGCAGCTTTGCAACTGTGTTAAAGCTGATGGACGAGTACCCGAATTATAAGTTCATGTCCAGCCAGCCGCAGTTATATGCATTTTTAAAGGAGCGCTATCCGGAATTGTACGAGAAAGCAAAACAGCGCATCAAAGAGAAACGCTGGGAGCCGGAAGGCGGTATGTGGGTCGAGGCAGATTGCAACCTGACATCGGGAGAATCCCTCGTTCGTCAGTTTATGCATGGCAAACGCTTTTTCAAAGAGGAATTTGGCGTGGACAACCGTATCCTCTGGCTGCCGGATGTGTTCGGTTACTCCGGGGCATTGCCGCAGATTATGAAAAAGTGCGGAATTGATTATTTTATGACGACCAAGCTTGCATGGAACCAGTTCAATAAAGTGCCTTACGATACGATGATGTGGCGTGGAATCGACGGGACAGAGGTGCTGACACACCTGATCACGACCCTTGGCGTGAGCCAGCCGATCAAAGATTACTTTACGACCTATAATGGCATGCTGCACCCGGATGCGATCATGGGAGGATGGATGCGTTACCAGAATAAGGATATCAATAACGATATCTTAGTCTCCTACGGTTACGGCGATGGCGGCGGCGGCCCGACCAGGGAAATGCTTGAGACCTCGATCCGTATGGAAAAGGGAATCAAAGGCATTCCGAAAGTACGCCAGGAATTTTCACGCACCTATTTTGAAGAACTTGAGGAGCGCGTGAAAGGCGACAGACGCCTGCCGGTATGGGAAGGTGAATTTTACTTTGAGTACCACCGCGGAACCTATACCTCAATGGCGAGAAATAAACGTAGCAACCGTAAGGCGGAACTTGGTCTGATGGATCTGGAACTATTGTCCGTTTTAGCACAGGCACAGGTTGCGTATCCGGCAGAAGAACTGCTGCCCGGCTACGGACCTGATGCAGAGGATGCCGAGGTCAATGTTCCCGGTAAGGCAGGCAATCCTGACAACTATGATTATCCGGATCGTGAAAGTGCAGTGTTCGTCTTTGACGAAAACGGCGTATTCCAAAAAGATCAGTGCGGCGTGTACAATGACAACGGTATTACCCGCTGGATCAACAACGGTATGCTTATTTGGCACGCAGGACTGGTGAAAGACGGAGACAACTTCCGTTACTTTAAGCGTAACGGCATGGTCGCGAATGTTGAAACCTATGTTGCCAAGACAAATGGTCTGCTGAAAGCTGCAAAGTATACTTTTGACGCAGAAGGCAAGCTTATGAAGCTCGAAGGACTCCATGAGGATCTGAATGGAAACCTCTGCTACTATGTGGACTATGTAAAGAGCTACGCCGGATTAGTAAAAGATGATGACGGAAACTTCTACTACATTGCAAGCGACCTCAAGGCGGTCAAAAATTGCACCTACTATGTTACAAAGACCAACGATCTGAAGCCTGTCGGTTATTATGCCTTTGACGCCGATGGTAAGATGATTGTTAAGAACGGTCTTGTCGAAGAAAACGGCGATCTTTACTACTATGTAGATGGTGCAAAGACAGCGGCAGGTATGATTGAATGGGAAGGAAACTACTATTATATTGCCAGCGACCTGAAAGCTGTAAAGGACGCAAAACATTATATCTTTGCCGACAGAGCCAACGGTTTTGTATCTGCAGGCTGGTATTGGTTCAATGCCGATGGTACGATGTTCCTCAACGGAATACGGGAAGAAAACGGAACTAAATACTATTACAAGGATGGCGTGAAAAATTACGCAGGACTGGTCAAGATTGACGGAGACTATTACTATGTCAGGAGCGACTGTACTGTAGTCTGCGGCCGCAGCTATTATGTGACCAAGACCAACGGCCTTATGCCGAATGCAACCTATATCTTCGATGAAGACGGAAAGATGGTAATCAAAAATGGTATCTACCGTGAGAAGCTTGGCAACGGAAATGAGTATCTGTTCTACTATGTGAACAATGTACGTCAGGTCAACACCGGTCTGGTACAGCTTGATGACGGAAGTTACATTTATGTCCGCAGCGGCGCAAACCTTGCGGTCGGCGATTACTATGTTACAAAAACCAACGGACTCTTGCCCAAAGGAATTTATTCCTTTGGTGATGATGGAAAGATGATAAAGAACCCGTAAATACAACGAACGGTATACAGGGCTTATTAGGCCCTGTATACTGCTGTGCTTTTTTTCTGAAAGGACACATATGAAACTATCACATATATTTAAAATTGTTGTTCCGATCCTTGTGGTATGTACCATTGTCTGTATATTTACCGGGTGCAGCGGCAAATCAAATACAGATGTATCTCAAGTTGAAGAAACAAGTAAACTGTCCGAGATTAAAACCGGATTAGGGACACTTTATATACCTAAGAAGTATGAAAAGCTTATGCAGACAACCATAAATGATGGCGATAACAGCTGTACAATTGACTTCTTTTCTGTCTTGGATGGGAAACAATATGATCTTTTCGAAATAAGTATCGGAGAAGAAAAAGGTCAGTATGTGGGAACAATTACAGGAAAGAAAAACGTTTCACGTGATGTTTTTGTTGAAGTTTACGATTTAGGAGATCTCAGTGGTTTATCGCGGGATAAATCTGATCAGCTTTATGCTATGCAGGAATCAGTCAATACTGTTGTTGAAAATTTGAAATAAAGTTTGGAAAGGAATGATAAAATGCAAAAATCACGGACAGCAAAAGTTATATCGCTAATTTTAGCGATAATCATGCTCGTCGGCATTTTTCCGGCGTCTGTTCTAGCAGATACCGGAGACAAAGTCAACAGTTATGACGAATTCATAACTGACCTGACCTGTCTTGAGGAATATGCCAACGAGTATGTCAGCGAGCATCCCAATGAGGATACTGCGGCACTTGTAATCAACTATGTTCGCAGCGGAGTGGAAAAATATACCTCAGGCACATGGACTACGTTCTGTGGCCCGGAAAACACTGCGTTTGTTAACTTCGTTGCACAGCAGGATGAAGCCAACGGCACATTTGCCGCAAAGCTTCGCAGCCTTGATAAGTTCATCCTGCCGAACGGTGACGAGGTTGAATTTGCGCATATGTTCGGCGCAATGGATATGGCATATCATACCGGAAACCAAAAAACCGCAGATCTCGGCAGCTGGGCGGGCGATATATGCGACCTTGTTCAGCTCACCACCAATGCGGAAATAAGCGGTACGGTTGAAGAGATGGCCGAGGAAATACGTACGAAAAACGATAGATATTTCCTTTATGATCATCCCGATCCGGAGGTTCATTCTTTCGGTATTCTCGATCTGTACGGAGATCTTGATGCTTTCTATATTCTCAGAAAGCTTAGCTTAAACGGCTCGATAAGTTCCGTGATGAAAAACTATTTCACGAAGAATCTCAATGACGGACTCCGCGCCAAGTTCTTCCTCGACAACAGATTTGACGGCCTGTCTCAGAAGGATGATATCAGAGACGCCGTTTATGAGACGTATTGCGCCAATGAGGGCGTAAGGACTCTCGAGGGAACATATCTCCCCAACGGAGTTAATTCGGATATAAGAAAGGCCTGCTGCTATGCTTTTGCAGATTATCTTTACGAGACGGCAAAGAATCTGCTCAGCAACTCCTATTATAAGGTGGTGTCAAGCAAAAAGTCTAACATTGCTCCCGGAGTTACGCAGGAGATAAAATACGCAACATCCAAAGATAACAAACAGCTTGTTTATTATCTTGCCACAGCGGATATTACGAGAGACGACGTCAATGTCTATACGAACTACAACGACAACAATCCGGCTGCCGGATGGAAGATGTCTCGCGTCAGCGACCAGGTGAATGCGGCGCAGAAAAGGCATTCAAACCCCGACGATCCCGATAATTACATCGAAAACTATAATGCGGTCGTGGGTGTAAATGCGGACTTCTATGACATGAGCAATGGCGTACCGCACGGTGCTTTGATTATGGAGGGTATTGTATACCATGATCTTGGCAGTGAGAACTTCTTCGGTATTCTTAAGGACGGTACACCGATAATAGGCGGAAGAAAAGAGTGGAATGCCAACAGCGATAATATACAGGATGCGGTTGGCGCAGATGTATATCTCGTCAAAGACGGGAAAATAGTATCTGAAGCCGGCAACAACTACTACTCAAGCCGAGCACCCCGTACCTGTGTCGGCATTACCTATGACGGTCAGATAGTGCTTATGACGCTCGACGGACGCCAGGAGCCGTTCTCGGCGGGCGGCAGCTTCGTTGAGATAGCCCAAATAATGTACGACGCAGGCTGCGTTGTGGCGGTCAACCTTGACGGCGGCGGATCAACGACCTTTGCCGCAAAATCGGAGGGCGCCGAAAATGTATCTGTTGTTAACAGACCTTCTGACGGATATGAGAGATCGGTCAGCTCGTCGCTGCTGGTAGTCTCGACTGCCAAGCCGTCAAATGTATTTGATCATGCGGTAGTTTCGGCAGATTATGATTATCTTACAGTCGGCACGGAGCTTGACATCGATGTCAGGGGCGTTACTGCTACCGGCGGGGCGATTTCCATCCCGGAAGGCGCAACTCTTAAAATCTCGGATGAGAGCATAGGAACTATATCTGCCGGCGGCACGTTCACTGCAAAAAATCTCGGTGATGTGAAAATACAGCTTGTGGCGCAGGACGGAACGGTTCTCGGCTCGAAAACCTTACATGTTGTTGAACCGACAGATCTTAAATTTAAAAGAGAGAGCGTAAATGCTATATTCGGAAAAGCCGAAGAGCTTCCGCTTGAGGCGTCTTATAACGGAAATGTTGTTAAGATAAACCCCGGTGACGTTCAGTTTGGCTTTGTAAAAATAACGCTTGTGTCTATCGGTCAGGTTGAAGGCGGAAGCGTCAATACGACAAAAACGGAGTTGGTCTTCGATTATCCTGAAGCTGGCACCGTTAACGGCTTTAATTTTACTCCTAAGGAAGACAGCACTTTGCGCACACTGACCATCGGCGCGGTGCTGAAAAGCAAGCTCCCCGAATTTCAGAATGCGATAAACAGCGAGTACGCAAGAGTATACCAGGAGGCATTGTCAAAGGGCTACACGAAAGAAGAGGCTGCTATTCAGGCTCAAACTGCCGGAATAAATAAGGCTCTCAGCATAGCTGCCAAGCTCACGGTTTACCTCTATAGCGAAGACGAGGCGAGCTTCGATTTTTCGGAGGCTACCGGCGGAAGCGCTCTGGTGGCATGGAAACGCAATGTTTCAAATTCTTACTATAACGAAACTGAAAATGCATATTATGCGATAGATTCTAACACCCAGTCAGAAATATCATATACATTTGCAGTCGATATGTCAAAGGTGTCTATACCGGAGAAGCTCACGGGGCTGTTATATATGCTCCCGGGAGGAGATCAGGAAGGCCGCACTGCATGGGATTTCCTGCTTCAGTTGGCCGAGCGTATAAGCCCGCTGACTACCGTTTCAATAAGCATAACTGTTCCGGAAGGCTTTACTGTGGATACCTCAAAGCTCAGACTTGCAAACGAGTATTTCACTCTTACCTCCGCTAAGGTTGAGGGCAACAAGCTTACTATAGTATGTAACTTTAAAGAGCAGTCCGAGCCGATAAATCCGACAACCGCGAATCCGCTCTGCGTTCTTACCGGACTTAAATTTATACCTAAGGACGGTGCTGCATGGTCTGAGGACGGAAAGCTTGACTTTACACTCAATGGACAGCTTGACTACGATATCTATGCACATTTCCATGTTCTCAAGACACTTGCTCAGCAGGAAGAGTATCAGCAAAAATACGGACTGTATCCCTATGACAACAGTGCAAACAACAACGGCGACTACGGTGCTCATTTCATGGATACGGCAGACAGCTTTTCCGATAATTTTGTTTTCGTGAAGAAAAGCAAGGACGGCTGGAGCAGAGAAAACGGTCTCTGGTCTTTCTACCGCAACGGCAACACCTTGACCGGTATCCAGAAGCTTCCCAGCCATGTTGAAGGTGAGACCGGAGAGTATTGGTATGATCTCGGCACTCAGGGTCACTGCACCGATAAGTTGACAGGACTGTTTGAATATGAGGGCGATTTGTACTATGCAATCAACGGCGAAACGAAGGATGGCTGGAGAGAGATCGATAAAGACGGCAGTAGATACCATTATTATTTTGATCTAAAAACACATAAGGCAGTAGACGGTGTTCAAAAAATACGTACGATTATTACTGAAAACGGAAAACAGTACAGCAAGAATTTGGAATATACTTTTGAAAATCATATTCTTGTGCGTGGTGATTGGATTACAGTCAGTACCGGTCGTCGATATTACTGGGCTGGACAGCCTATTGCCAGAAAATGGTGGACTGTGGATGGTAAGCGCTATTATTTTGGATATCACGGCGATGCTCTTGTCGGATTTTGCGAAGTACCAAGAGCAAACAGTGGTCAAGGAGCTGATTTTTACTTATTTGATGCAGAAGGTGCATTGATTGTTCAGCCCGGACTTTATCGATTAGGCAATGATTTACCGTACATTGCCAGTGGGTTTAGTGCCGGAGATATTGTATATTTCGATGACAGCGGCATGGCGGTCTTTGCCGGTCTCGTCTATGGTGATGACGGATATCTTTATTACATTAACGGAAACCTGAAAGCAGTTAAGAACGGTAAGTATTGGGTTACTAAAACTAACGGTATTGTTAAATCAGGTTTACAGCGAGATTTCGATGCTAAAGGAAGAATGATTGTAAGAAATGGTATTTTACCTCTCAACGGTAATGGTGTGCCTGTTTACTATGTAAATGATGATGTTCAGTATGATCTCGGTCTGGTCAGAATGGAAGATGGCCGTATGATTTATGTGAACCCAGATGCTACTTTAAAAGCCAACGGTACTTACTACCTTAGTAAAACCAATGAAATTCTTCCACAGGGCTACTATGCATTTGACAGTAATTGTATTTTGCAACTCAACGGATGGTTTACCTGCGATCAAGGCAAAACTTATTATCAGAATGGGATCGTGCATGGAGCCGGCTGGGACAAAATCGAAGATTCTTTCTATTATTTCGACAGCGATAGTTACATTGTCACCGGTATAGTTCGTGTTCCGTATCCGTCGGAAGAACTGTTGCCCGGTTATGGTCCGGATGCAGAAGATGCAGAGGTTAATGTGCCCGGGAAGGAAGGAAATCCGGACAACTACGATTATCCCGATCACGAAAGCGCGCTGTTTGTTTTCGACGAAAACGGAGTATTTCAGAAAGAAAAAAGAGGCATGTACGATGACAATGGAGTTACTCGCTGGATTGAAAACGGTATGGTTGTTTGGCATGCGGGTCTCGTGAAAGACGGAGATGATTTCCGTTACTTTAAGCGAAACGGCATGGTCGCCAATATTGAAACCTACGTTGCAAAAACAAACGGTTTGTTGAAAGCGGCAAAGTACACCTTCGATGCGGATGGCAGGCTGATGAAGCTTAAGGGACTCAATGAAGATTTGAATGGAAATCTTTGCTACTATGTTGACTATGTTAAGAACTATGCCGGGTTAGTGGAAAAAGATGGCAGTTTCTACTATATTGCCAGCGATCTCAAGGCAGTAAAGAATTGCACATATTATGTCACCAAAACAAACGGTCTTAAAGCTCCAGGTTACTACACCTTTGATTCTGACGGAAAGATGGTTATCAAGGATGGAATAGTAGAAGAGAACGGTGACATTTATTACTATGTAAACGGAGCAAAGGTTGCAGCAGGTTTAATAGAGTGGGAAGGCAATTATTATTATTTTGCCAGCGACCTTAAAGCAGTAAAGAATGGCAAACATTTTGTCTTCGCTGATAAGTCAAACGGTTTGAAACCGGCCGGATGGTATTGGTTCAATTCCGACGGGACGATGTTCCTTGACGGAATACTCGAAGAGAACGGCACAAAGTACTATTATAAAGACGGTAAAAAGAACTATGCTGGTCTGATAGAGATTGAAGGATCTTACTACTATGTCAAGAGCGATTGCTCTTTGGTTTGCGGACGTAGTTACTATGTAACCAAGACCAATGATCTCATGCCGAACGGAACATACACTTTTGATAAAGATGGCAAGATGAAAATCAAGAACGGTATTTATCGAGAAAAATTGGGTGACGGAAAAGAATATCTGTTCTACTATGTGGATAATGTACGTCAGATTAATACCGGACTTGTGCAGCTTGATGACGGCAGTTATATCTATGTACGTAGCGGTGCAAATCTTGCAGTTGGTGATTATTATGTTACCAAAACCAACGGTCTCTTGCCCAATAGAGTTTATACCTTTGGTGATGACGGAAAAATGGTTATCTCTTAAATGAGATATAATTAATCGAAGCCCGCAGTCTCCACTGTGGGGGCTGCGGGTGGATTTATGCTTTGTAGAACGAAAAAATCCGAAAAAATTATTAAAAATGCATCATGGCTTATATTATGCAGAATAGTACAAACTCTGCTGAGTTTTATAATCGGTACGCTGTCCGCCAGATATCTTGGACCGGCAAATTATGGAATTATCGACTATGCTGCCGCAATTGTATCATTTATGGTTCCTGTTGTTCAACTTGGGCTTCGTTCCACCCTTGTTCATGAAGTTATTTCTGCTCCGGATAACGAGGGAAAAGTACTCGGAACGTCATTGCTCATGAGCACGATGACGAGTTTATTCGGAATCTTAGGTGTGTTTGCTTTTACAGCAGTTGCCAATGCCGGAGATCGAGAAATGATGCTTGTTTGTGTGTTGTACAGTGTTTCACTTATATTTCAATCAACTGAAATGCTTCAATACTGGTTTCAGGCGAAACTGATGTCAAAATATGTTGCTGTTATGTCTCTTTCGGCATATGTGGTTGTTTCGGCGTATCGTTGCTTTTTGCTTGTTACTCAAAAAAGTGTATTTTGGTTTGCACTCTCACAAGCGTTGGATTATTTTTTAATATCTGTTTGCTTGTATATAATATACAGAAAAAAATCCCATCAAAAATTAACGGTTTCTTTTCTACTTGCGAAACAATTATTTCAAAGAAGTCGGTACTATATTGTTTCAGGTATCATGGTTACGCTTTTTTCGCTTACTGACCGAGTTATGATTACTCTTATGTTGGGAAAAACGGCAAACGGTTTCTATTCTGCGGCGGTTACATGTGCGTCACTTAGCCAGTTTGTTTTTGCAGCTATAATTGATTCAATGAGGCCTTCAATTTTAGAAACAAAAAAATCAAATGATACTTTGCACTATCATGAATATATTTCTTTGCTATATTCCATTATAATGTATTTGGCAATTGTGCAAAATGTGCTATTGACAATTGCTTCTCCACTTGTTATTAAAATAATCTATGGAACGAAATATATACCTGCTGTTTCAACATTAAGGATAGTTACTTGGTATACCTCATTTTCCTATATGGGTTCTGTTCGCAACATATGGATCTTAGCTGAGCAAAAACAAAAAATACTTTGGAAAATTAATCTAACAGGTGCATTGCTGAATATAGCTCTAAATTACATCTTGATACCGATTATCAATATCAATGGGGCAGCTATCGCGTCGGTGGCAACGCAGTTTTTTGTAAATTTTGTATTGTGTATGGTTGTTCCTTCGTTGCGTCCTGTCGGACGACTGATTTTCAGGGGAATAAATCCTGTTAATTTAAAGATTTTGTGGTCTGAACAGTTTCAAAATTCCAGACATGGTATAAAAACTGATTGATTGGAGCGTATACAATGTCACAGTTTGAGAACAAAAACCTTTTAATCACCGGCGGAACCGGAAGTTTCGGTCATGCCGTACTTGACAGATTTTTGGGGACGGATATAGAAGAGATAAGAATACTCTCTCGCGATGAGAAGAAACAGGACGATATGCGTCACGCTTATCAAACTTTGTATCCGGATTGCGCGAATAAAATGAAGTTTTATATAGGCGATGTTCGTGACTACCGTTCTATCGCTCCGGCGTTCCGCGGAGTGGATTATGTGTTTCATGCAGCGGCTTTGAAGCAGGTTCCGTCCTGCGAATTTTATCCCATGGAGGCCGTGAAGACAAATGTTATCGGTTCAAATAATGTTATAGACGCCTGCGTGGAAAATCATATCAAAAAAGCTGTGTTCCTTTCAACGGACAAGGCGGCGTATCCGATAAACGCTATGGGTATGACAAAAGCTGTGATGGAGAAGAATGTTATTGCGCGGTCACGTCAGATGTTGGCAGATGATCCCGTGCTGTGCCTGACACGTTACGGTAATGTTATGGCATCACGCGGATCGGTTATCCCTCTGTTTTGCGAGCAGATTGAAGATGGAAAGCCGCTTACTGTTACAAATCCCGACATGACGCGGTTTATGATGACGCTCAACGATGCGGTGGATCTTGTGTTATATGCGTTTTCAAATGCAGAACAGGGCGATTTGTTTGTTCAAAAAGCCCCTGCCGCAACAATTGAAACACTTGCGCGTGCGATTCTTGAGTTGAAACACTCGGATGCCGGAGTGTCGGTTATAGGCACGCGTCACGGAGAAAAGCTCTACGAGGTGCTTGTGACGGCGGAAGAAATGCTCAGAGCCGAAGATCTTCCCGGCTTTTTCCGCATACATGCTGATAACCGCGACCTTAATTACGACAACTATTTTAAAAACGGCAACAAAGATTTAGAGATTGCCGAACAGTATACTTCACACAATACGGAGAGACTCAATGTGGATGGTATGAAACGGCTGCTTAAAAAGCTCAAACTGTTTGGGGGTAATTGTTGATGAATATACTTGTTACCGGAGCTCGCGGATTTGTCGGTAAGAACTTTGTTGAATCGTTAAAAAATATAAAATACAACAAGGATCGCACAAGACCGGAACTCAAAATAGATGATATTTTTGAGTATGACATCGATACGGATCACGATTCACTTGAACAATTTTGTGAATCTGCGGATTTTATTTTTGACTTTGCCGGCGTGAACAGACCGAAAGACAGCCGCGAGTTTACGTCGGGAAATGTGGGCTTTACATCGGAGCTGA
>OHFI01000702.1_pt1 | contig 12332 bp, 10 predicted proteins | sample 1567431 | NCBI WGS metagenome assembly OHFI01 (sample SAMEA3879569, study PRJEB24766) | human gut metagenome | biome: human-associated habitat; feature: feces | place: USA | collected 1985/1987 | reverse complement strand
AAAAGCTGCGCTCCCGACCACGCTGCGGGGTCTCTTGTCCGTGATGCCAAATACCAGCTTGCCGCCGCCATTGTTCGCCAAAGCGCAGCAGCACCTCGCCGCCTCTCCAAAGTCAAACCGATTTTTGGCTTCCTTGAATTGGACGTGTTCACCCTCTTTGGCTTCCAGAAGCTCTTGGACAGTTTCTAAATATGGCATAGCGTTTCTCCTTTGATTTCGTGCGCTTAATGCGTGGTAATGCACTTTCATTTATGTTGTGCCTTGCTGCCATCCGTTGCAATCGCAATACACTCGGAAATAGCCATTACAGGCTTACGAATCTTACGTTTCAACCACCCGAAAATGCCGGGCGAGAGGATGTGTTCCATACTGTCAGAAAAGCATACGCTTACTTTCTGCATTTCCTTTTCTGCGCAACGCAAAATTCTGATGTGCTCTATGTCAATCTTTTTTAGAAGATCGAATGAGGGTAATCCAGAATTGGTGTCCATAGCGGGTACAAATAAACCGCTGTGGAAAAGTGTTACTCCATCAATGAACTTTTGAACGCTTTTGGCACTCAAGTGTTTACGCACAAATTTACGTTCCTCTTGTAGTCTAATAGTAAATTGAACGAGTGCGGTATCTAAGGCATAGATTTTCCCGGATAATTCCGCTGTTTCCCATTTGACCTGTGCCAATGATATTTCGATTTCTTCAATATCACGACAGAACTGTTGCACTTTTTTGTGGTATTCCTTTAGCAGTTCATGTTCCATGTTAAACTTTGCTTGAGTGCGGGTAGCGCGAGTGTTGATTAACGCAGTTAGAATTGAGCCTATAACAACGCCGAGAATAGCCACAAAAACATCTTGTGAAAACTCGGTATGCTCGGAAATAAACTTTGTAAGGCTATCAACTAAAGTTTGCATTTCACACCTCACGCCAACAGATTTCGCTTAAAAGCTCTTTTCGTACTTTGCCCGCAGCTCGGTCAAGACCTGCTGGTAGCTGGACTGGCCACTGGCGATCCGGTCAAGGTTGCTGCGGGTGGATTTGCTGATCGTCATGCCCTCAGCGGCGAAGGTTCCGCGGATGTTGCGGAGATTGCTTTTGTGCTGCGAAGCAGCATATTTCTCGGAAGTCAGTCTTCTCATATTCGTGTTCCTCCTACAACTTGAATACTGATCTTGCGTGTCAGGTCGCAAGTTAGTCGCAAGTTTCCCGCAAGTTGGTCCTAAGTTCGTTCCAAGATAGTACCAAGTTAGTGCTAAGTGGTGTGCCATTATCCAGAAGTTCTTGGACAGTTTCAAAATATGGCATAGCGTTTCTCATTTATTTGGTTACGCGCTGACAGGTAGTAACTCTGCACAACAAAGAACTCCAAATAAATTGTCTGATAAGTATTTATTATCGGGTATATGATGTTCTTTAGCTTGCGAGCCTAAGAATATTTGCTGTTGTGAGCAGCATATCTTCATCAATAATGTTACCCATTTCATCAGGTAAGCACAGTGAAACAAATTTCAATTGCCCATGCTCCACTTCAAATTTTATATACGCAAACAACTTTTGACTTTCAAAATTGTGCTGATTATAAAGATAACGTGTCCGCAGATAATCAGCTTGGAAATGCGTAGTCTTGTTAAGGATCATTAATTCAATATTTTCATTACTTAATACAGGCCGTGTATGCCCGCGTCCATAGCGCAGACAATTCACAACTAAAGAATCTGATATAACGGATTTACTTGGGAAGCCGCTTGAAATAGCCCACGAAACGCTATGCTGCTTTTTATGTGGAGCATATTCTTCGGCAAAAACATTATTAAATTCCCCGCTATTTGTTAGTCGCAAATATCTTCGATACTGACGCACTATAATATCCAAAATGGCTTGAACTTGCGCATCTGTTATATGACCCTGCAATGAAGGAATCATCTTCTCCTCCTCACACCAGCGGATTCCGTTTGAAATCCCATGAGGTTTCATAGGAATCCCAATCCGACTTTGAGATGTTGACACATTCTCGAACAAGTAAAACCACCATGTCTCGCCCTTTTATGATTAATGGTGTTGCCCGAATATCATCAACATTTGTATTTAGAGTAGGGGACATTATTGATAAGTAAAGAGTACTAACCTTTCCGTTTAGCAAAGCAAGTCCATACAGTAAATTCTCTTCATCATCTGCAAATGCACAGTGTGCACCAGAACCAAATATTGCTCCTACATCAGTCCATCTAAATGACAACGCCCCACTGGTCAAAGCCGACCAAGTTAGACCTTCAAGGAAATAGAACTGGGTATTCTGAATTGTTCTGGATGCCGACTTGTATAATTCCACAGCAAATGCTTTAATTTCTTGACCATCATTTTCATAGTTAATTATCCACTCAAGGTTTCCATACCATTTTCTGAATGATCCCCCCTTGTTCATAGGAAACCACTTCTTAGTAAAATCGCATTTGGTTAAGAGACTTGTTTTTCCTAGACAAACTTCGTGCCACAATTTCAAAAAACGATTATTGTCTGATGTAGCTAAGCCATGACGAGGTATGACTACATTTCCGACTGGCTGATTTGAAAATGTCTCCAGAAGATGATTGCTTACCCAATACGCCACCGGAGAGCCGGGGATTCTTGCAAAATCTTCTTGTCTTGTTAAAAATTTATGTTTTCCCGAAATTAACCATTTTTCTTTTTCTTGGTTGTCTTCATAAAGACCTTGCTGTTCAAACAACCGGTCATATCTACCAGTGTAATCTACAACATGCGCGTTCTGAAAAACAAAACTTACTGATTGCACAACTTTACTATTTAGATCAACAAATGTACCAACACCCAAGTGCGCTAAAGACACAATATCTACAGAGCGGAGAAGACATTCTCGCATTCTTTCAAAGCTGGACAGGAACATCCAAGCGTGCTGCGTGATCATCGCCTGATAGCCGTTTTTCTTTGCCATCTGTCCGCAGCGTTCGATGAATACGGCGAACAGATCTGCCTTGCTGTCCGGGAAGTTCTTCTTTACATAGTCGTTGACCTTCGCACCGGCGTTGCTGACTGCCATATACGGCGGATTTGTCACCACCACATCGTACTTCTGCGCCAGCACTTCGGCGCACTTGACCAGCGGCAGCAGTTCATCCAGCGCCGACATCTGCATCATGTTGATGTCATTGTGGATCTCGTCAAATCGGGCGTACAGTCCGGTGAAGTCCACGGGCGTGATGTTCAGGATGGAGCCGTACTCTTTGGCATCCCGCATTTCGGTGACAATACGCTCAATGTCGGATTTCAGTTTCGGATCATTCTTGTGGAAATACTCGATGGTCATTGCCTGAATGCCGTTGCTCTCTCGGATGGAGTAGACATTGGGCTGAATCCCACGGGTAAGCAAGCGCCGGTCATACTGCCGCGCCTTCATCATCACCGCAAAATAGGCCAGCTGGGCGGCGCGGTCGTCAATATCCAGACCATAGAGGTTGTTCTGCAAAATGCTGGTCACGGCATCGCGGGACGTGTAGCCGTAGTTCTCGTAGATCTGCATCAGTACATCGAACAGATACGCCAGAATATGGCCGCTGCCGCAGCAAGGGTCGATGACCTTGATCTGTTCCGGGGTCAGGTCGGCATACTGTTTACGGATCTCGGCCAGCTGGGCCTGTACCTTCGGCTCCTGCTGGGCTTCCTCCAGATAATAGTGCCACTTGGTGTCCTCCGGGTCACGGTTCCCGGCAGTATAAGCTGCTTGCTCCTCCGGTGTGGGTAGCAGCTGTGCTTTTGCGTCCGGGTGACCCTCCACCCACAGGCGTCCAAGGCTGTTTTCCACCATGTACCGCACGATCCAGTCCGGGGTAAAAAGCTGGGTCGCCGCCGGGATGTTGTCCTTGCTGATCTTGACGTTTTTCTTGAGGGCAGCAAACACATCGTCCTTTTTCTCGCTGTTGTAATACTGGTACAACCAGCCAATGATCTGAACGGCATCCTGCCAGTTGTCCTCCGGGATCTGGGAGATCATCTGCTCAATGACGCTGCCCTCCCGGAGCAGGTTGTCCGGCAGAAGCAGTTCAGTGTAGTCCGCAATGGTCTGGAACATTCCGGGCAGAATGCTGTTCAGCGCGTTGCATTGCACGATGAGCAGGTATTTGTACAGTTCTTCGGTCTGCTCGGTCTCTTTCAGGGCGTAGACTTTGTCCTTATCCAGCTTATCCAATTCCAGATGCAGGGCTTCGGCCAGAATCTGGGGCTTGAACGCATTGTTTTCATCCGTAAACACGCGCACATGGCTGGGCAGATAGCCGTTGACCTCCATGAACCGCAGTGCCGAGAAGCGGTTGAACCATGTATACGCCACCTCTTCCATAACCTGCTGGTAGCCCTTTTCATTGATCTGTGCGATCAGTGCCCTGCGCTGCTGCATCTCTTCTGCAGACAACACTTTGCCGTTGACGCTATCAGCACCGGCGTCCACCATTTCCGTTTCCGTAATGCCGTACTGCTGGGCTTTCTGCGCCACGCGGGAGATCAGTTCTTTCCGCGCCCAGGTTGCATATTTTTTTATGGCGTTTTTATCCATGGTTCACATTACTCCTTAACGAAAACGATACATCTTCAATTGCATTTTCCAGTCTTCCGACCGTACCATGCAATTTATCAACACTATTTTTAAATTCATCTAGTTCTGAAATATATAGCAGAAAGCCACCATAATCCTCAAAATCAATCACAGTGCTTTCTATGTATTTCCGATGTCGTTTATTATGTGCTAAATACTCATATTCAACCTTCAGGGACTTTTGCTTAAAACTGTTGATGATATTTGTAACGCTGATATCTAACCCCAAAACCCATTTTTGTTCCGGGAAAATCGTGATATTCAAGTTTTCTTTTTTAGCGATTCGCTGCTGTGTTTTATCTGGGAGTTGCCGAACAAAGTCAGGTTGCAACCTCATTTTCCGTAATTCAAGCGGAACAGAACCAGTATTACGAATAACAATACAGGCTAGGGAACCTCGTATAAGTTCAAAGGACACTTGCATATACGGTCTATTCTTTTCAGCACGTTCTTTTAGCAGCAAAAAAATCGTAATCCACGAGGCAATGAGTGCCAATGCCGAAATCAAACTATCCCAAGGAAATGCAGTAGACTGCTTTTCAATTGCAACAACGAGTCGTTCAAAAAGTTCTTCATTCATATATATTTATTCTATCATCCAATTTTCGTAACATCATAGTTTTGTGGACTGTACCACATAAGAAATCAGAGTTTTCTGTGTCCAGCCCATATCCTTCAAAATCGAGTTGGTCATAGTTCACTCAATTTTCTTCAATTCCTTTCTATCTCTCGCAGTCAGTTGCTCTTCAAACGTAAGAAAATTATAATACACAAGAAAAAGTTGAATACAGTCTATTCTACGCACTTTTCGATGAAGCATTCCGTGGTCAACAAAGTTTCGATTCATAATGTCAGGCTGCTCCTTAAAGTCATCGCCGCCTTTGTAGAAGACATCCAATGCGTAAAACAATCCTTCTCGCGCCAAGTACGAAAAAAACATGGCGTGCATATCTTTTTCATGGATCTGGTCATATTTTTTCTTTATCATATTTGATGCAGCAGATCCACTCTTTCTAAAACGCTTTCGTTTGTTCTTCGCATCCGTCAAAGGATTATCTTTTGGCTTTCCTTGAAGACGAATTGTGCGGGCATCGATCAAAGAATAGAGTATCATCGCACAAGACTTATAGCGGCGATTGTTAAAATCCACCACTGCCTCGTCAAAATCGCTTTTTTTCAGCTTTTCTTTTTTCTTAAATGCCTGCCAAAACTCCTCCATCTGTTTTTTGGTTCTGAAACATGCAAGCGCTTTTCTATTCGCTTCCTTCTTAGACATTGGCTTTGCATTGAAATATTTAAAGCTTGCATGTGGAATCATGGTCCAGCCGTATGCTCCCCACTGTCGAAAAGCATCGATTCGCTTTTGCTTTTCCTCTTCTGAGAGCCCCGGAACCATAATCAATCGCCAATCGATAGAGTTCACTATCGACTGGAGCGACCGTTCAAATATGCGAATTTCGTCTGTCAGTTCTTTATAATTTTTCAGTATTTCATTTACGGCTGGGAGAATTCGTTGAACTTCAGGTTCAATTGCATTATGAATTTGCCTTGTGCACAGTTGAAACTCCTTGAGTGCCTTAATCGACTGAGCATACCCCTGTACAATTTCTGGTGGAAGTAGCGGCTTTTTAATGCCTACTACTTCTTGAAAAAATTTACGGTATGGGTTCACTGGTTTGTTAAAATTCCATCCGTTCGCTTGGCGCTGAATCTCTTGAATCTCATTTTGAGCCAATAACTTATTCTTTTCTGAATCTTCCATATATTTTCCTTTAGTTCAACTTTATCTCATCACAGCCGTCCAACAGATTCCGCAGCTGCTCCCGAATCTTCTCCACATAGGCGTCAATATCCGCATCATCTCGCAGCGTTTTGGCAGGGAAGAGGATCTGGCGGCTGTAAGACTTTACTTTTTTCGGCTTTACGGCCGGGATATTGACATCTTTTTTCGTTACCACCGGTTTCGGTGTCGGAGGGGCCAGCGCAATCTCAATGCTGCTGACGGTCTCATCCTTGTACTGGCTCAGCGGGATAATCATACCATCCAGCAGCGCAAGGCTCTTGCAGTTTGCAATTTTTGCCTTATAGCCATCAAAGAAAGCATCCGACTTGCGGACGATGTCCAATGCTTTTGGATCTCCGTTTGCAGCGGTATGGGTCGCTTCCATGCACTGACGCAATGTTTCCAGAATCTCAGAGCGTTTGTCATCCAGCATCTGGTCATGGGCTGTACGCACCGTTTGCATCAACCCATTCAGCTCCGGAATGCGCTTGTAGTTGAACTTCTGCCCAAAAGACGGTACGGTGATGATGAGCCGGATCTTGTTCAGAGCATCGTTTGCCGCTGCATCCTGCGTAATGCGGTCCAGATCCGCCTGCATCTCGTGTTCCAGCCGTGCAGCATCATCAAAGGTGCCGACCTGACTCTTGAAGAAGGTCTCTACATTGCCCATGGCATCCTTCTGATCAAAGAGGTCGTCCTCTTTCTTGAGCAGATAGTCGATCAGCGCGATGTTGTCCTTCTTCTGGTTCAGCACTTCCTGCGTTGCAGCAATGGCGTTGCGTACCATTGTTTGATCTGGGTACTTGTGGGCATCATCGTACTTCTCGTTCAGTTTGTTATAATGCTGCAGCTGGTTTCCGAACTCATCGGCAATAAATTTAACCAAACCATCTTCGTCCGTTGGAACATCCATGACATCGAAATAATCCCGCAGGAGATCCCGCACAGCCTTCATTTTGGTTGCCGATACCACCACGCGCTTGCTAATGGATGTTTTACCCACCTCACTCTTTTTGCGGAGCATGTCAGGTAATTTGGCGTTGTCCGGCTGGATGGTAGTGCCTGCATATTTGATTGTTACCTTCTGGTTCACGATCAAACGCGCCACCACATAAGCAATGTCGATTTCCTTCCAGCCATAGGGTATACTGCTGAACTTGCTCTGTACATCCGCCATCGAGGTAGGCAAATGCTTCATCGCCTGCATTTCAAGATATTCTTCCACAGCTGCTTCCGCATCTCGGTTGGGGTCAGCTTCTGCAAAAACGACATCTGCACCAGAAAGCACCGCCATAATTTCGGCATCGGTATCTGCGTTTTTCCCGATCAGGTCCAACTTGCTGTAAACATGCGAGACCAGATACTCCATCGTCTGGTCAATTTTGGCCTTAGCATTGCCGCTCTTAATGTCCAGATGTTCACCATCGGCGTAAAATTGTGCGTTTTCAATAGCCTTTACCAGAGCTTCGCTGGCTTCAGCTTCATACTTGGTTGCTTCTTCCTGTTGGCTGCGGATAATATCCTGAGCACTCTTGGGCATCTGGCTGACATTCCGCTGTTTGACATATTTGCGGATCTTCATGGATGCTTCCAGCGATTCATAATACGGTGTATCGCCCAAAACCACAATGGCTTCACTGCCCTTGGAGCTGTTCATCAGGCGGAATTCCGTTTTTTCCGTTGCATCCGAAGCTGCTGTCAAAAAGCGCAGGCGCATGCCGCCTGTGGCGATGCCGTACATAGTGTTATCCACCATCTGATCAAACGGGAAGTCACACTTGCCGTAACGGAACTTTTTTGCATCATAAATTATGCCAAAAATAATCTTTGCTATATCCCCAACAATAGCGCCCGTATCCACCTGTGTAAGGTTGATTTCTTTCTGGATGTCCTGCTCTTCATCCGTCAGGAAGTTGTAGGTATCACCAGTACGTCCGATGTAATTCTGCCCAATCAGTCGATCCAAACTGCCGCGCAGCTTTTCGCGCATCGCGACCTTTTCCAGACGGATGTCGTCTGCCATCAAAATCACAAGGTTGTCCAGATTGGCCGGCATGTCCTCGTTGACATATCGAATGAGATAGAGAAGCTTCAGAACATCCACATCCATCGGCTCCAGACCATCGTGATTTTCTACGGCTTTGCTGCAGCGATCAATCACATTGCGAATGGAACCATCCAGGAAAGAATGTACAGTATCATAGAAGCGGAACAGTGGCACCAATGCAAACTCGTTCTGTTTTTCCACTTTCTGGGCTGCTTCCTGGAAACCGCTCAGCATGGAACGCTCGCCGCCGGAGAAGTGTTTACCTGCATTGCCGTGTTTGCGGATCTCCACAAAAATTTTCTGCATGATGAGAAACTGGTATGGAACGAACGGAAAGTCCTCTGCAAATTGTGCCGGACCAGAGAAGCCCTTGATGTCCGGCATTGCATTTGTAAAGCTGAACAAGTTGCGCATCCCGGAGCTTTCTTTCTCATAGACCGCATCCAGCGTTCTTTCTGCTTCCGGAGTCTTTTTCAGAATACGCTTCTGAATTACTTCGTCTACGGAAGAAGAAGAAAGGCTCAGACGAGTTTTGAAACGAGCCTGGATCCGAGAGAATTCATCTGCGCGTACCTTGATGATCTCATCAATAGCTTCCTGTCCGGTGCAGACCACCCAGACTTTTCCTCTGCATTCGCTGCCGATTTTTTCCACCAAAGACTGCAGATTCAGCAGCATATCCGTGTCCGTGCCAACATACTGCCCCGCCTCGTCCACCATGAACAGAAGGCGGAAGTTTGCAGGTTTTGTGCTGACGTATGCATTGATGTCTTCTACAAGCTGTGAAACAGAGAGTTCCGTTGCACTCTTATCGTTAAACCAGTTGTTTGCATCCTCTTCACTGATATCCAATGCTTCCGCCAGTGCAGGCTTAATAAATTTTCCATTAAATGCAAATGCTTTCCGCACTTCAGTCCAAGGTTTGCCCTTCTTTTCTTCAATCAGACGGCAAAATTCATCCATTTTGCCCTGCTGCGTAATGTACTGCTCCAGCATAGCAACTTTGAGATTGCTGCCAAAGAATCCCAGATGATTATAGAACACCTTAGCAAAAACACGTAAAACGGCTGTTTTGTCCTTATTGATAGAGCCTTCATAATCGATATTAAACAGAATCGTCTCGGTTTCACCTTTGGTTGCACGATCCACCTGCATAAAGGTACCGGGGTCATCCTCAAATTTTTTGCGGAAACGCTCCACAGTACGGATACCATTAACCTCTTTGTTTTCCAACAAGTATGACAACATTTTCAAGAAGTGAGATTTACCGCTGCCAAAAAAACCGGAGATCCAGACTCCTGTATCTGCCGTTGGTTCGTCAAATGCTTCTGCATAGGTATTGAAAAAGTCTGCAAAATGCCGCTTCAGCTCTCGTGTAATAACGTACTCGTTCAGTTCTTGTTCCAGGACCTTGTTCTCGTCCTCGTCAACCTTGACAACACCGTTAATTTTACGGTTGATGTCTTCTACAAACATATTCTGTATAACCAAAGCTCTATTTCCCCCTTCACACAACGTTAAATGCACGATAGTAATTGTTCGGCTTCAGACAGTTGAACAGCCGCAGCTGCTGGTCGTTAAATGTTCCCGGGTAAAACACAAGCACCGGCCTCTCTGCAAACAATGATGCCTCCAGTAACGTATGAATTCTCATAAATGGAAACGCTTCTCCAACGCCAGTAAGAACCAGCACTTCTCCCGGTTGGAACGGTTCACTCTGAATTTTCTGTACAATTTCATCGACTCCAATTGTCGATTGAAGCTGTTCCAACAGATAATCATGGCCGTCCTCTTCTTCCATATCGGGGATTGCATCTAAAATATCCATGTCTTCACCAATCCCTAGGAAGATTTGATATAAATTACAGATCCGCAACTGACAGCCCAGTGTCATATCTGTAGATAGCTGTTCAATGAAATGTCGAACCGCCATTTCATCTCTCGGTTCATAGCAGAAGATACGAATATTCACTTCATTGCTAAGACCTTTTCCTTCTAGGAAATCTTGACTCTGAATCATCTGCCGAACGTTATCAAGGCGTTTTTGTATGTCACCCATTAAATTTTCCTCACTCAAAACGGTTAAATGCGGGCAATACCGCCTGATCCCCATTTGTAAGAATCACATTTTCCAATTCCGGATAAAGCCAAACCGGGTTCAAATGGCCTGCTTTTATACTATCCAGATAATCATTTTCTCTTAAAATTCGATTTAGAACCGATTTCAGCTTTTTGACTGTAGATTCGCTCCAATCTGCGATAGCATCATTTTGCTCTTGTAATCTTATGAAGAAACTTGTCATGTCAAGTTTTCCATAGCTGAAATCTTGGTTTCGATATTTTTCTCCAATAACTGTTACCATAAAATCCCAGACAAGTCTATTATCCTTCATAATCGCGTAAAGACAAATTTGTTTTGCCTCTTCCACGGAATGCTCTGCAATATTCCGAAGCAGTTGTTCACTATTCAAAAGATTTAGCCGCCGATAACACGCCCGAACCATACCAGCTGTCATGCGTTCAGTTGGATACTGGAAGAGATTATTGGCGGCAATTATTTGTATCATTGATGCAAGATCCTCTCCTTGCACCATTTGCTTCGCTACAATTCGCATTTCGTGGAATAAAAACTGTTCTCTTGTCAGAGAAGCTTTATATCCACTTTCTTGTGCTCTGTTTGTATTCTGCATTGCTTATGCAACTCCCATTTATAACTTTTGATACGCCCAATAGCGACCATCTCTCACTCTCTCTAGTTTACCTTCTTTTACAAAAGAAACTAGAATTCGATTTGCCGTTGCTGAAGAGACTTCCAGCAACTGTTGCACATCACTGTTATGAATAATCTTCTCTTTTTTCAAGTATTTTTCAAGAATATTCCATCGATTTTCTTTTCCACTTGTAGGCATCATGCTCTTTTCGAAGTTTTCTGGGATTACACTCAAAAGTGCTTCTTCAATCACACTTAGCATAAATTCAATAAATGCAGTTCCTTCACCTTGGGCATTGGATGTATTGATAGCCTCATAATACTCCTGCTGATGATCATGAACAATAGACTCCACCGGAAGCCATGCAAACAGCGGATTCCATCTGGAGAGCAGTAGCGTATGCCAAAGCCTTCCGATTCTTCCATTTCCATCTGCAAACGGATGGATTACTTCAAATTCATAGTGAAACACGCAACTTTTGATCAGCATCGGAAGCGGGCTGTCCTCTGTCCATTTGAGCAGTTCTTCCACCAGAGGAGGCACATACTGCGGTAGTGTTCCAAAATGAAGTACATTTCCATGACTGTCAACCACACCTACTGGCTTTGAGCGAAACACACCATCTTCTTGAACCAGCCCTCGCATCATCACATGATGAGCCAACAGTAAGTCTTCCACTGAGTATGGATTCAATTCATTCAAATGGTCGTAAATTTCATACGCATTCTTCACCTCCGCAATGTCTTTTGGCGGTGCAAGGACACGTTTTCCTGATAGTACAGCCGTTACCTGCTCTAAGGATAGTGTATTTTGTTCAATTGCAAGAGAGGAATAAATTGTTTTAATCCGATTCTGCCTACGCAGAACAGGGTCAGATGAAAGATGTTGTGTTGAGCTCACTTTTCCAACAAGTTCACAAATCTCCATTACATCTGTGAGAATTTTTTCTGTAATTGTAAATGGCGGTTTTTTATTCTGCATCTGTTTTTCCTCCCCTCCATTCTAATTAATTATATCATTTCATCGCTCATTCATCAATCACACTTTGCACAAGTGATTGATGAATTTTTCAGCGATTATGCCACTTTTCCAAATTTCTTTTAGCTACCTTCATGCCAGTCTGGCATCTTTATCTCTAGCTTTCTCAAATTTCCATTTTTCACCCAGATATAATAATCATGATCCAAAGCC
>OHFI01000699.1_pt1 | contig 12371 bp, 12 predicted proteins | sample 1567431 | NCBI WGS metagenome assembly OHFI01 (sample SAMEA3879569, study PRJEB24766) | human gut metagenome | biome: human-associated habitat; feature: feces | place: USA | collected 1985/1987 | reverse complement strand
TTAAATCATCAATATTAACTTCAATTCTGTTCTTTTCCATTGGAACCCCATCAACTGATTTTATTTCTTTAATGTTTCTACAAAAATGTCTTAATGTATCTGAAAGCACTGTAATATTATATTGCTTCCATATTGCTTCTTGTAAAAAATCATAGTTGATTGGGTTTTTCTTTTGAAACTGCTCATAAACAATCTGAATAATAAATTCTTTTGTACCTTCTGGAAATATTGAAGGTCTCCCATTTTTATATAAATTGACTGGACTGTTTATATGACGTTTGATAGAATTGACATTACTTTTAAATATTTTGGCAATTGTTGAATAATTAATTCTTGAATTGTCATCAAATAATACTTTTGAGACTAAAATAACTTGCTGTCTCATTGTTTTACACACACACAGTGTGTGTTCCATATTATAAGGCTGCGCCTTATAATATTTCACACACCAAAATATTTTCACGGGCGAAATAAAATAGAGTAATATAAGCACACACAATTATATTGAAATTACACATGCACATTAACAAGGCGTCAATTTCAATGAATTTTTGATCTACGAGGGCTTCCAGCACGTTTATCCACACCCCCTTTAAACGCCAACTTTTTGATCTGGGAGGCCATTTAGAATTTATACTCAGCAAGAAATTTTTTATTTTAGGGGTCTCTCTGATTTTGGCCATTTTTCCGTGGCCATGGCCAAGAACGAAATCATGGAATTTACATATGTTGTCTCGACTGTTGTATGCTTCCATTTTTTGATTTTATGGTTTGGCCACGGACACCTTGGCCAACTTTATACATGAGAATTAGACGTGTTGTGTTGAGGGGTATAGATGTGTTTTTTGTGTCCATTTTAAGTTGGCCACGGAGAGAATTGTCAAGAATTAGGGGTGTTGGGTTGAGGGGTTTGGACATGGAGTAAAAATAAATTATGTATCAAAGAATTCCTTCTCTAATTTGCTCATACGTGTTGGAACTGCACCTCTTAAATATGATGCAGGTATGATGTCAATGTATGGTTCTTCACCTGGTATAACAAATTGTACTTTATACTTGTGTTTCTTTGGATAATATTCTAATATCTTTTCAACATTACCATTCCACCTACCTGGTATAGTGTTTGCAAATTTGACGTGAGGATCTGTACATGGCAACAGTTTGAAACGAGGTCGCGTAACTACTGTTCCATCTTTAGCTATTAACGTGTACATATTACCATTGCGTGAATCTATTTGATAACACTCTTTACTTACTTGATTACGTTTCTTTGTGATTCCATTATGTCGTGGTAATATGACTCTAACAAATGAACCAACTGGCAATGTTAGATCTTTAATTTGTTTCTGCTGTTCACTTCTATCCATACATTTCAATATATACTCTCTTTCTAAATTTTGATCATTAAACATTTCTTGTGGAGTGCATTTAATTGTTGTATGATATTTGTTATTGTATGTGTTTAAAATCTTCTCCATTCTATATGGTGTGATGAATTTATATTTCTCTTCATGTGATTGATGTTTTGATTCTTCTGATGGTGTGTTCATATCTCTAATTGTTCTAATAAATCTATCAATGACTGCTAATGATGAATGATTCTTGTCTTGAATAATATGCATAGTAACATCATTATCTTTCAAAAGTTGTATGTTTGCTAAAAAGCCAGGTTCCTCATCAGATGTTAATTTAGCTGGATGATATGTATTAATGAATTCTTCTAGCGTATTATGTATTGATGATGCTTTTTTATCATTCAAGGGTAATGCAACACCATATTTATTATTTGTACCTATGAACACGTGCCAATATCTAGGTTCATGATCAGGTAAATTATCATATAAATCATGAAACCAAGTATTTAACATGTTTGAATATATCTTTATCATATATGGTTTTATTACCTTCTTTCTAACACGTATATCTTTCAATCGTTTCTTCATTATCTTTATATTTGACATTTTTAACATTAATAAAGTATATTTTTTTATTATACCTAAAATGGGAATTGCTAGTTTAGTAGGCCGTATTGCCAAAGTTTTTAAAGGTGGCGGTAGATTGGCCAAAAACATTATTGATCGAGGAAGACAAATTATAGGTAAAGTATCACCATTTGTTAAGAAAGGTTTTGAATTTGCACAACGAATACCTGGATTTATTAACAATGCAAAACAAAAGAAAGAACAAGTTTCAAGTGACATTAAAGGTGTTGTAGATATGTTACCAAATTCTAAAATAAAAGATAAAATTCAAAACATTGTAGATAGAGGTGATCAAGCTGTAGGTAGAGTCATTGATAAAGGTCGAGAGATATCTGATAAAGCTATGCCATGGGTAAATTCAGGTTATGATATATCGCGAAGAATTAAACTACCATATATGCAAAACATGGGCCCTAAAATGTGACAATGATTAATTTATTTTTTTACTATAAATGTCCGAAATTGAACAAACAGAAACAACAACAAATGAAACAACAAATGAAGCAACTGATGAAGTTAAAGAGATTGAAATTCCGATAGAAGAGAAAAAACAAGAAGTAAGTGTTGTAAAGGATATAAGTAAATTAACTCTTGAAGAACGTGCAAAAATTATTACAGATGCACGTAATGGTATCCCTAATGAACACTATGACGTTATATTGCTTAAAAATGGAAATACAAGAATAGTGAAGAAGAAAAACAAGACACCAACACAATCAGTTGCAAGTAGATTAATAAGTCAAACACAAAACAATCAAACACCCACGCCAAATAAAATATACATGAGCGATACACAAATAATGATGGAACATATTATAGAGTTAAATAATCAAGTTAACAAACTCATGACTAAACAAAAGAAATTAAAGAAGAAATATAAAACATTAAAATATGATATTTATGAAGATGTAGATGAAAATCAAATAACTCAAGAACCAAAACAAGAACAAATAAAACAGGAACCAACACGGGAACCAACTCAAGAGACAAAACAAGACGTTACACAAGAGACAAAACAAGATATTAAACCAAGTTATCGTACGGCTGGCATTAGAGTATTACCACAAAAAGGCTGGAGATCATATATATCGTATTTGTAAATTTATTTTTATTCTAAATGGGTCGTAAAGCATTGAAACGATTAAGAAAGAAACGTAGAACAATAAAATTAAGAAAAGCACCAGCACAAGCGTCACCACCCGTTGACCTTGTGAGGTTTATGATGGCAAATAATTCAGCCTCAAATAATATAGCACAAAATAATCATGAAGAATTATTAATGATGAGAATGGCTAGTGAAAAGAAGAATCAAGAAATGGAATCATATAAAAGACAAATAGATATGGAACTTCAAAAACAAAAAGATATCATCAGTGAACGTGCACGATTAGATAAAGAGAATAAGAACATGTTGAGTGAACTAAAGAAACAAATCGAGAGTGATAAATTTATGGAAGATGCTACACGTGAAAACAATGATGTAAAGAACAAATTAGAATTACAAAACGTAAAACATGAGCATAAAATGAATATACAAACACAAAAGAATGAAGTTACGGAACAAGAAATCCAGCGACAAAAAGAACTCAATAAGAAACAAGAAGAAAATGTTAAATTGAAAAGAGAATTAGAGATAATAAAGCAAAAGAATAGCGAGTTAAACAATCAAATTAAAAACAATGATCTTTACAATAATAATCTACAGCTGAAAGATGAAATAAAGAGGCTAAAAAGTGAAAATGAAGCATATGATGAATTGATAAAAACTGATGAATTTGTTAAGTCAGCTGATAACCATAAAAAATACATACTTGAACTAGAGAAGCAAAAATTTGATTCTGAATTGAAAGATCAAGTATATAAAAAACGAAGAGAAGTATTACTAAACTATGCCAATATTCCAGAAATCTCTGAAAAGCAATGGACAGCGATGCAAAACAAGCTAAAAGAAAGTATACAAAGTTCAATAGTTAAAGAAATGGAATTCAAGAAACAACAAGAAGAATTTAACAAAAAAGAAGCTGAAACAAATCATTATAAAGAGTTATTAGATCAACAAACTAAAAAGATGCATGAGGCTGAAATTGAGAAAGTGAGAGCAGAAAAAAGGTTAGAAAAAATAAATAATAAGTCTGCGTTGGCTGATGAAATGAAAGAAGCAATTGAGTATGAAGCAACTCAAAGAATGGATATCGAAGAAATAAATAAGAAAACTGATCTAGCTAAAAAGGCGATGGAGGTATATCAAGAATCACTCGTCGTTAATGCGCAAAATAAATACATAAAGGATAATGGACTTAAAAACGCAAAAGAATTAGCAGAAATGAAACAAAAGATAGTAGAAACAGAATATTCAAATAATGCAATAAAAGAATATAGTGATTTATTGGACCAATTACAAAAGGCTGAAGCAACAAATAGTGTGGCAGCTAAAATGTATAACTTTACAGATAAATTTACAGATTATAGAACAGGCGTACCTGCAGCGAAAATATTGATAGAACAAATGGGTTATTATAAAAATTCATTTGAGAATAAACGTAAATTAGTTGATTCGTTGGAAGCTAGAATTGCACAAAATCCAAACGTGTGGAGTTATATGGTTAAAAAGCACAATGAATTAGAAGATGTAAGAAATCATTATTCATTTCAAACACTTCCATATTTAACAGAGATAATTAATAATATGGATCAAACTATAAATGAGTTTAAAGAAAATAATTGGGCTCTTTCATAGTGTATATTTTATTTTTTTTGTATTAAATGTTTGCTCCACAAAATCAACAACCAGACATAATTGACGCATGGTCTGGCACTTTACAAGATTGGTATGAAAGTATTGATAACGCTCTTTCGGTTAGTGAAATTGTTCCAGGACACTATGAATATTCAACTGCAACTTCATATGGAAATGTAGGTGATATTAATGAAGGTGATTCAACATTTATAGATGTTTCCTGTGGATTAACTAAAATCATTAGTTTAGATAATTCATTCATTACTCTTGATCAAGAAGTTACATTAAAAGTTCCTGCACAAACAAATACAGTTTTCAAAGAATATTACATTGGTTATAAATGTTCAGCTGATATAATTGATCATTATCGTATATTTACAAACACTGAGAAATTACAAGATGTTAATAACGCTAGATATGAATGGTTCATGTTATATAATTCATTGAGTGATGAAGCTAAAAATGGTAGTGACTGTTTTGCTACTATAGATAAAATTCGCAGTCATAATCCACTAGTTCCAGGTGTATATATTGATTTATCGAATATTACAGCAGATAAAGAAATAACAGTTAAAATACCATTGAGAATTCCTATTTCATTCTTCTTAATGTTGTTCAATTTAAGGTTCTTCCCTAATTGGGCAGGTAAATTAAGTATTGAAATTTTACCAACATATAGAAATTTAGTTATTGCTCCTGTTGTATCTTGTGAATCATTTCTCCAGTTTAAGGATGAAATTGAACATGATTATGATTATGATTTAGGTTTCCGAAATATTGGTGAAACAGTTTACAATAATATTACAGCGACAACAACAACATCTGGAAACACTGCTACAACCACTACAACTTATGCACCAAAATCACAACAATTTATAGGTGTAAATCAAGTAACTAAAAATGTGAAAATTAAATTAGCACAATATATGCTTAGAGCTGAAGTTGATAGCGCATTAGCATTAAAATACGCAGCAGTTGGTTTATTGTTCCCAATTCATGTTGTTCAAATTAGAGATTTCACACAACACATGGTTGAGGCTAAAGATTCAACAGTTCCAGTTAGATACAATACAGCTGCTACAATTGGTTTAATGCATTGTGATACTATGTTTATTGTGTTCAGGCAAGGCGAATATTCAAGAACTTGTTTTATTAATCCACAAATCAGTTACTCAGTTAATATTGATGGTAAATTCTATCCAAATGAACTATTTAACACAGTCGATGATCAAAGACACATTAATATGCTATTTGATGCACTAAATATTAATAATTCATTGTTATCATCAATTTCAAAAGATATTTTAACATCTACACAACCATACTATCATAAAGTAGTTTATAGTGATGCAGGTGTTGCGACTGATAAATTGTGTTGGAATGGTGGTGATAACTCTAATTTCTTCATAGGCATTCCATTTGCAGATTCAGAAGATTTCATGGGTGGCATATCAACAGTTGGCACAGTACAGGTTGAATTGGCTGGTGAACGTAAAGTAAATACAGCAATTAAAAAGGTCAAATTCACACTTCCAACAGGTATTTATTATCAAGATGCATTCCTTAAAATTAGATCAGTTAAGCCAGTTGGTCGTAGTCAAATTGAAATAACAAATGCATCTATAGAACAAATTCTTGGTGCACGTGCTGCGATGAAATAAAAATAATTAATAATCTTCTCCTTGACATACATATATTTCATTTTTGGGTACCTCATACATTAATATATATCTTCCTTTAGATGTATCCTTAAATGGTTCTTTTATTTTTACATGTTCAAAATCATCATAGTGAAAATTATAGTGTTGAGGTAATTGATATTTCGACGATTTTTTCAACGTTAATGGATTTACGACAACTGCAATTTTATAAACCACTAGATCATTAATGTAAAAACCAATACGTTGAATGAACCTTAATTGTTTAGAATCGATGAAATGTGATAACCTTAATTTTTGGATAAATTCATAAATATCTGTCATTTTTACAACAATAAATTAAATTATTTTTATTATTTCAAAATGAGTGTTCCAAAGAGTAACGTATTATCTTGCTCAAGAAGTTTCCTAGCAAAAACTGATCTAGGTTATTGTTCCGCAAAACAAAGTCAAAATGTTAATGTAGTAGTTAGTCCACAGATGTGTCACTATGATGCACCGTCAAGTAATATCCCCGCATCTAACCCTTATGATACGCCTGAGGTTAAAGAAAGGTCAATAGATACAGCGAATGATACTTTGAGTAATATGGAGGCAATAATTAAGAATAAAGACTATTTAATTCAAGCTTTAGTGTTATGTGTCGATATACTTCAAAATAATCCACTAATCATTAATAAATATGTAATTGCTGAAGAGAGAGAATTAGCCTTATTGGTCAAATATTTAACAAGTGCTGATGAAGTAACTATTTTGAAAGATGATCATGAATGTAAGGGTTGTCTTGGTAAAGGTGATAAATATGATGTTGTTAATCGAATCATGGTTAAGAAAGATGGTGAAATATATAACTTAAAATATTCATATCCAGATGTTGTACAATTTTTGTTTGAGAGGCGTTTTTCAACAAAATTTATCATACCTGCAAAAATTTAAAACATTATTTTTATTTTTTTTTCTTACGTAAAAACATGCCAAAAAGATTAAGCACTGAAGAAGTTAAAGCAACTTTTGAAAGATACGGTTACACAGTTCCTGCAAATTTCGTCTACAAAAATAACATTACACATTATCGCGTATATGATCAATTAAATAATGATTATATTGATATGACGTATAAAATGTTAATGTATCAAGTTAAAAATAAAAATAGACAAATAATGCCAGCTGATAACGATGAAGACTTACTCATGAATATTGGCCTTAGTGAAAATGGACCCAGAAATAGAGATGGATTTATTGACTTGATGAATATGCAACTTAGTGATGATGGTCCGCGTACTCGAGACGGCTTCTACGATTTGATGAACGCCCCTTTAAGCGATGAAGAGGCACCCCAAACACGGAGTTCCTCAAGACTAGAAAGATATAGTAAAAAATTTGGGAAACTTTTTATGAAAGAGACTGATAAATTTAAAAATGGTGTTATGAAAATGTCAAATAAAATAATAAAGAAATTAATGCACGGTCAACCATTCACACTAAATGATGATAAGAATTCAATTGATAATATGGTCAAAATTTTATACGCATTATCACATGCTATGAAAATTGCTGCACCTAAAATCAATAAAGATATCATCATGACAATCGTTGATAAAAAGGGACATACACAATACGCTAGAGTAAATCAAAATACAATTGATATGTTAGATTGGGTATTAGAAGACAAAGAATATGAAATTAATGATAGTGGTGATCCAATACTTGAAAGTTTATCTAATTTTAAGTCAATTGCATTTGATTTCAGAAACATTAGTAAAGGTAAAAGAATTGTTGGTGCATTCTTTCCATACTACAATAATTCTGATATCGATTTAACACCTTATGGCATTTACAAGCGTGGTGAAGTAATTAGAGAATCATGTTTATTAACTGCTTTTCGTTCATCTGGTTTATTGGATGATGAACAATTAAATTTATTATCATCATTCCTTAAAACAAAATTAATACCTAGAGAAGAATTAAAGCATATATCTAATTTATTCAACATTCGCATAAGTTGTAGAGTGCATTACGATACAGGTAAAACATCGACAAATGAATATGGTGAAAAATATGGGAAAACACTTAAGTTACATATCATTGAAGATCACTATATACTTGACAAAGATGTTAACGCTACAGTATTCTATGTTAAAAACTATGCTAAAATAAACAATGATGAACGTTTTGTGAATCACCCTAGAAAAATGATGTTAAGCAGGCTAGATAAAAATCGTTATGAATTCTCTAAAAAAGGATGTACAATAAATAGAATAATTGATGCAATGATTGAAAATAAATTACTAGAACCAATGACTGATGAAGAAAAACGATACCTACAATATGATGAATGTTCTGGGTTATTTAGAGATTATAGAAAGAATAAATCAATCACAGTTAAATGCAAAGAAGCTATACGTCAAATTAACATTAAAGATAAAAAGAGAATTCCAATAACATTTTCAAAACCAAATAAATTCCTGTTCGGTTATGATGTTAAAGACGAAGAAATTCATCAACGCCTTCACGAGTTGCAAAGACTTGTTGATTCACTAAATTTAAGACATAATATTGACGTTTCATTATATCATCATTTTAGTGAATTAATGCAAAAAATAATGTATGAATATGGTTGTTTAGATGATATATATGAATTTAGTGGTAATGTGTCGCAAAAAATAAGAAGTGAATTACAGTTCCCTAAAATTATATGGAGTGAAGGTCATTATAAAGGCAAACTCTATTATATTGATCAAGCAGGTGCATATATGAGTTCAGTAACATCTATACCATCAGGAATGCCAGATGATGATGGAAACTTTAAATCAGAAAACACTAAAATTAAAGAACTCATTGAACACCTTTATGATATTCGCATGAAAGCTAAAAAAATTGGAATGGATAAATTAGCTACAACAATTAAATATATGATGAACAGTTCTTGGGGTTATTCAATGAAGAAACCAAAATTAATTAAACATAGATTTGTTAAAGATGTTGATGAATATGTTAAGAAATTTGATCCATTCATCATTAAATACAAGTACAACCAGGGACATGCAGGTCCAGGTTATGTTGACCGTATAAATCCATATGTTGAAAGCTATTCATATCCACAATTTGCACGTTCAGTTCTCAATACATTTAATGCAAAAATGAAAGAACTCTGTAATAAAGTCAATGTTCTATATAGTAAAACTGATTCAGCACTTATATATGAGAATGATTACAAGAAATTATTATCAGAGAATTGGATAGGTGAAAAATTAGGGTTATTTAAAGTTGAACACATATTTACTGAAGTGTATGTTAAATCTGCTGAAAAATGGATAGGTAAAAATGAAGATGGTACATACTTTTATCACATGTCAAAGAAATTAAAAGATATATGTTCAAAGAGTGATGACCCGATTAAATGTTTGAAATTTATATAAGAGATAATTTTATTTTTTTTTCTTTGATAAAATAAGTAAAGGAACAATCATGCAAGCAAAACGCGCTTACAGCTTTCGTCGATATGCTCTTCAAAGAAAACCCATCACTCGAAAATAACATTACAGACATTTATGCATACTTTAAACCACAAGATGCATACGTAGACAAATATCAACAAGTGTGTGCAAGAATCATTGGCATAATATTTAAACGTAAAGAGAAGACATTTAATAACAAGCCAATAATCAACCCTAAAACAGGTAAACCAATAAATCCTCGTACACCTCAACAACAAAAAGAACATGAATTACAACTGGAACGAGAAATACAAAAATCAAGAAAAGTTATATGCATTCCAAACAAGAAAGTTATAGAGATTTCAAATAACAATCAACCAATCATACATTACAAAATATCAAAAACTAAACCATTTAACAAAGACTCAAAGAACTTAATGTACATCTCAATAAATACAACAATGGAGACTTATACAGGTGATGGTGGAGAGATTTCATATTACCCTTCAGCAGTTTTCACAAATACTAATGAACAACTTGAAAAAATGATCAGAGATAATGAAATAGTTATAAAACGAGTTAAACATGCTAGTGAAATGAAAGCAGATTTTAATGATATCGATTATGTTGAAGATGAATTGTGGATGTAAATAATTTATTTTTTTTTCTTTGATAAAATAATGGAAGGAGAAATAATGAATGAGTCTAAAAATAAAACAAGACAAATTCGTAAAAAGAGAATAAGTACTGAAGATATTATCGATTACATTAACTGGTCATTAATAACTGATAATATGAAAATGATAAAGAACAGTTCATTAATAAATGTACAAAAACTATATAAAGAACAAACAGGCGTAGAAGTATCATTAACATTTATCAGGAATCAAAAAATAAAGATGTTTAAAGATAATTAATCACATATCATATTTCTTTTTATTTTTGACCTCTTGTTCTACTGGTTTAATTAATTCACCTCTAAATTTATCTTCTATGCTAAATTGACTCTTGCTAAATTGGTTAAGTTGATTCATTTTCTCAACTAGTTCATGCATTTTTTCTTCATATTCTGCGTGAATGACTTTTATAATATCTTCTTTCGCTGACATGAATTTATTGTTTAATTCACCTGGATTGATGTTGATTAGTTTCTTTGCATATGATGGTGCTAATACGTTGTTCACGAATTTTAATGCACACGTTTTCAATAACTTTACATTTTTATCATAGAATTTTAAAGTCATTGTAATCGTATAGTTAATTGTCGTATTTTTAGCACTAACGTTGTGTGTATATTTAATTTCGACAGCTGCTTGATTATCTACTTTAAATTCACTGATGACGTATTGTTCAAAATTGTCCATACTCATTTTGGATAGAATAAAAAATTTATTTTAATCAAATTAATAATGGAAAAAATTGAAGAAAAATTTAGAGAAATAGACAAATTATTTGATAAGTTATCTGCTAAAAATAAAGTACAATTAGAGAATGCACAAATTAAACCAATACATGCTAAATATCCGTTCGCACAAAATGGTATATGCGCATTTATAGCTCCAATGGGGTCAGGCAAAAGTTACAATTACATGAAACTAGCCGCACAACAAGAGGTATTAAACGATGAACCATTCTTTGAGTTGGTCGTTATATGTTCAACTTCAGCTAAATTCGATCAAACAGTTCAAACATTTTTACCATCGATCAAGAAATCAAAGATAGTGTCAGTTAAAGATACAGAATTACTTGACTGGTTGAATAAATATATGAGAAGAATTTTGAAATATAACTCAATTAATGAATATATAAACACTAATTGTAAGAATATAAATGAGGAATTAATGCGTTTAATAATGAAGCATAATCTAGCGAATAAAAAACCTAAAGTAATGAAATATATAATTAATAAATTGATGAAATATAATTGGCGTACATTTCCTCATCGATGTTTGTTGATACTTGATGATTTCGCTAACCATGCATTATTAAGAAGTAAAGAAACAGATTTATCACGATTATTGAAGAAATTGAGACATTTTCATATTAACGTTATGATATGTGTTCAAACTGTTAAATCAATTCCTAAAGATATAAAACGTACATTATCAGATATTGTTTTGTTTCCAGGCATATCACAGTATGATTTCGAAGATTTAATCAAGGAATCACCAGCATCAGCATTCGATTTTAAAAAGTTATGGGACGAGTACAATAAATTAAAAGACCCTCACGCAACATTCACAATACACATAAAAGCAAAGAGCATAAAAATAAACATGAAAATTTAAGAATACAAGATAAGTGGTCAATTAACTGTACATTGATTTCGCATGTTCGGGTAATGGTGTGTTTTCATTTTTGCTGTCACTGTAGATAACGATATTTAACATGGTATCAATTAATTTATCAATGACATATATTGTGCCTAAAATACATATCCATACATGAAAGAAGCTCATTTCCCATTAAAAAAATATCTAATATGTATAAAATTATTGTACTAAAAATGATGACACCTTTAATCGATTATACAATTTCGTCATATGACTACAATCAT
>OHFI01000694.1_pt1 | contig 12424 bp, 9 predicted proteins | sample 1567431 | NCBI WGS metagenome assembly OHFI01 (sample SAMEA3879569, study PRJEB24766) | human gut metagenome | biome: human-associated habitat; feature: feces | place: USA | collected 1985/1987 | reverse complement strand
CCTCCAACGATTGCCTGCTGCGCCGCCGCGTGGACAAGGCGATGGCCGATGCGGTCCGGGACTGGTGCCACAACAACGGTGTGCAGGGCGTTCAGATCCGGCAGGACACCAAGCGCGTCTACCCGCAGGGGAATTTTATGGGCGGCATCCTCGGCTTTACCGATGTGGACAATGCAGGGCTGTGGGGGCTGGAGCTGCGCTACAATGACGAGCTGACAGGGGAGAACGGGCGCATCCTGACCGTCAAAAACGCATGGGGCTACGACATGCCCACCCACTACCAGACCCTTGTGGATGCCGTGCCCGGCAACACGCTTACCCTTACGATCGACGCACAGATCCAGCACTGGCTGGAAAGTGCGCTGTCCGCCGCCGTGGCCGAGCATCATGTTGCCGAGCGGGGTGTAGGCATCGTTATGGATGTACACACCGGCGCGGTGCTGGCAATGTCCTGCCAGCCGGACTACGACCCCAATTCGCCGCGCAGCCTTATAAACAAGGAAGCCCGTGACACGGTGAACGCCCTGCAGGGCGAGGAACGCAGCAGCGCCCTGCAGCGGGCGCAGCAGGCGCAGTGGCGCAACAAGGCCATCAGCGACCTGTACGAGCCCGGCAGTGTATTCAAGCTCATCACAGCGGCCGCCGCGCTGGACAGCGGTGCCTGCAAGCCCACCGATTACTTTGTATGCGCGGGCAAGATCAGCGTGGCAGGCACACGGTTCCGCTGCGCCAACGGCCATATCCACGGCAGCGAGACCTTTGCCAGGGGGCTGGCCGTCAGCTGCAACCCCTGCTTTATCCAGATCGGTGCGAGGCTTGGCAAGGAGCGGTTCTGTGACTATTTCGCGGCATTTGGACTGCGGGAGCCGACCGGCATTGACCTGCCGGGCGAGATACGCCGCAGCGAGTACTACACGGCCGACCGGATGGGGCCGGTGGAGCTGGCAAGCTGCTCCTTCGGGCAGAGCAGCAAGGTGAGCTACCTGCAGATGCTTACGGCCGTCTGCGCGGTGGTCAACGGCGGGAAGCTGATGCAGCCGTATCTCGTCAGCAAAATCACGGCACCGGACGGGCAAGTCATAAAGGAAGTAGAGCCTGTGGTGAAGCGGCAGGTCATCAGCGAGGAAACCTCGGCCACGATGTGCCGCCTGATGGAGGGCGTTGTGACCGGCGGCACCGGCAAGCAGGCGGCTGTGGCGGGCTATCGTGTCGGCGGTAAAAGCGGCACCAGCCAGAAGCTGGACAGCGCCAACGAGGGGGCGCGCATCGCCAGCTTTGTGTCGGTCGCGCCCATAGATGACCCTAAAATTGCGGTGCTGGTCTGTCTGGACGAACCCCACAGCTGGACCACCAGCGGCGGCGCACTCTCCGGCCCGGTCTGTACCGAGGTGCTGAAAAAGGCGCTGCCATATCTGGGGGTGGAACCGGAAAACAACGCGGGCACAAGCTGAAAATCCCTCTTGACATTCCCCAAACCTGTGCTATACTTGTAAAGTACGCAAACGAACAGTTAGATTACGAACAATTAGAAACCTAACTGATTTTGCTTGAAAATCAGAACAGGAGGGAAGAAATGTGCGTTGAATCGCAAAATGAATGCGGCTGCTGTGCCGATGCTCACTTCGGCGCGCTGCTGAACCAGACCGCGCGGGTCATACGCAGGGCGCTCGATGCCCGCATTTCCGGCGTCAACCCGGATCTTTCCGGCGTGCGGGGCATGGTGCTGGGCGACATTGTCCGCGGCAACCGCAGCGGGCGGGATGTCTACCAGCGCGATATTGAGCAGTGGTTCAATATCCGCCGCTCAAGCGTGACGGCGATGCTGCAGGGGATGGAGCAGGACGGGTTTATCACCCGCTGTGCGGTTGAGAAGGACGCCCGCCTGAAACGGCTGGTGGCCACAGACAAGGGCCGTGCCTGCCATGAACAGATCGAAGCCTGCATTGCGCAGTTTGAGGATGATCTGCAGGCCGGCATTGACCCGCAGCAGGCTGCCGCGGCCCGCGCTGTGCTGGAGCTGACGCTGAAAAACGCGCAGCATATTCTGGAAGAAGGAAATATAACACAAGAGAGGGGAAATACCACTTGTTAAAAACACTCGGACGCGAAACAAAAGGCTTTCGGCTGGTATCCGTGCTGACGCCGGTCTTTATGATCGCGGAAGTCATCATGGAAATGATCATCCCTAGGCTGATGGCATCCATCATTGACAACGGCGTTACGCCGGGCAATATGCAGGTCATCTACACGGTCGGCGCACAGATGATCGTGGCGGCGCTTTTCGGCCTGCTGTTCGGTATTCTCGGCGCTGTTGCCGGCTCACATGCGGCAACCGGCTTTGCCCGCAACCTGCGCCGCGCAATGTTCCGCAACATTCAGACCTTCAGCTTTGCCAACATCGACAAATACTCCACGGCGGGCCTTGTCACCCGCATGACCACCGATGTGACGAATATCCAGAACGCCTATCAGATGCTGCTGCGCATGTCGATCCGTGCGCCTGCCAGCATGATTGTGGCGCTGATCATGTCCTTCGCCATCAATCGTGAGCTGGCAAGCGTCTATCTGGTCGCTGTTATCCTGCTGGGCAGCGCGCTCGTCTTTATCATGAGCCGCGCCACCCAATATTTCAGCGAGGCATTCCGCAAATATGACGACCTGAACGAGAGCGTGCAGGAGAATGTCTCCGCCATCCGCGTAGTCAAGGCCTATGTCCGCGAGGATTTTGAGGGCAAAAAGTTCAAAAAGGCCAGCGAGAATGTCCGCCGCCTGCTTATGCGCGCCGAGATGATCCTTGCATGGAACGCCCCGCTCATGCAGCTGACCGTTTACAGCTGCATCCTGCTGATCTCCTGGCTGGGCGCACAGCTCATTGTCAGCTCCGGCGCGACCGCCTTCACCACCGGCGATCTGATGAGCATGCTGAGCTACTGCATGAACATCCTGATGAGCCTGATGATGCTCTCGATGGTCTTTGTCATGATCACGATGTCTATGGCCTCCGCAAGGCGTGTGGCCGAGGTGCTGGACGAGCAGTCCGACCTCAAGAATGGTGAGGACCCTGTCATGGAGGTCAAGGACGGCTCGGTCAAGTTCGATCATGTCAGCTTTGCCTACAAGAAGGACGGCGAAAAGGCGCTGGAGGATATCGACCTCGAAATCAAATCCGGCGAGACCATCGGCATCATCGGCGGCACCGGCAGCGGCAAATCCAGCCTGTACGATGCGACCGAGGGTCGCGTCATCATCGGCGGTGTCGATGTACGCAGCTATGATCTGGACACGCTGCGCAACAATGTGGCCATGGTGCTGCAGAAGAACGAGCTGTTCAGCGGTACGATTGCCGACAACCTGCGCTGGGGCAACCCCGACGCCACCGACGCCGAGATCGAGGACGCCTGCAAGCAGGCCTGCGCCGATGAGTTTATCGAGCGCTTCCCCGATAAGTACCAGACCCACATCGAGCAGGGCGGCAACAATGTCTCGGGCGGCCAGAAGCAGCGCCTCTGCATTGCCCGCGCGCTGCTGAAAAAGCCCCGCATCCTGATTCTCGATGACTCGACCTCCGCCGTCGATACCGCCACGGACGCGAAGATCCGCCACTCCTTTGCCGAGAAAATCCCCGGCACGACGGTGTTTATCATCGCCCAGCGCATCTCCTCCGTCGAGAATGCGGACAAGGTGCTCGTGCTGGATAACGGTAGGGTCAGCGGCTTTGACACCCCCGCCAACCTGCTCAAAAACAACGCGATCTATCAGGATGTCTACAACAGCCAGACCAAAGGCTCCGGCGATTTTGATGAGAAGGGAGGGGAGGCCTGATGGCACAGCAAGCGAAAGTGGTAAAAGTCGGCCCCGGCGGGCGCAATAACGGCCCCCGCCCCAAGGTCGAAAACCCCGGCAAGGTGTTCAAGCGTATCCTCGGGTATGTCATGAATCAGTACAAGGCGCAGGTCATCATCGTGCTCTGCTGCATTCTGCTGGCAGTGTTTGCCCAGCTGCAGGGCGTTATGTTTTCCCAGACGCTGATTGACGGTTACATTCTGCCGTTGCTGCGTTCGGGCGGCACGGATTTCAGCGGTCTGGCCGCCGCCATCCTGCGTGTGGCTTCGTTCTACTGTATCGGTATTGCTGCTATCTTTGTGCAGAACCGTTTGATGGCCCGCATCACACAGGGCACGCTGAAGAATCTGCGTGACGAGATGTTCACCCACATGCAGACGCTGCCCATCAAATATTTTGATACCCACGCCCATGGCGACATCATGTCGATCTACACCAACGACATCGACACCCTGCGCCAGATGATCAGCCAGAGCCTGCCCCAGCTGGTCAACACGATCGTCACGCTGGTCGGCGTGCTGGCATCGATGATTTACCTCAGTATCCCTCTGACGCTGCTGGCGCTGGCAATGGTCGGCGTTATGCTGCTGGTCACGAAGTATCTGACCGGAAACTCCGGCAAATACTTCCTCAGGCAGCAGCAGGAGCTGGGCAAGGTCAACGGCTACATTGAGGAGATGATGAACGGCCAGAAGGTCGTCAAGGTGTTCTGCCATGAGCAGATCGCCATCGATGAGTTCGACAAGCTCAATGATGAGTTGTTCCAAAGCGCCGACAAGGCCAACGCCTACTCTCTGGTGGCGATGCCGGTCAACGGCCAGCTGGGCAACCTGAGCTATGTCTTCTGCGCTATCATCGGTGGCGCGCTGGTTATCAGCGGCTTCGGCGGCAATCTGTCTCTGGGCGGGCTGGCCAGCTTCCTTGTGCTGAACCGCCAGTTCAACCAGCCCATCAGCCAGATCTCCATGCAGCTGAACTCGGTCGTCATGGCATTGGCCGGCGGTGCGCGTATCTTTGCCCTGCTGGACGAGAAGCCTGAGGTCAACGAGGGCGATGTGACGCTGGTCCACGCGAAATATCTGGCGGACGATTCCGTCACCGAGGCGGACGAGTCCACCGGCACCTGGGCGTGGAAGCATGTGGGTGCTGACGGAAAGCCCAGCTACACCGAGCTGAAGGGTGACATCGTCTTTAAGGATGTTGATTTCGGCTACGATGAGAAGAAGATCGTTCTGCACGACATCAACCTTTACGGCCGCCCGGGCCAGAAGATCGCCTTTGTCGGCTCCACCGGTGCCGGCAAGACCACCATCACCAACCTGATCAACCGCTTCTACGATATTCAGGATGGCAAGATCCGCTATGACGGCATCAACATCCACAAGATCAAAAAGGCCGACCTGCGCCGCTCGCTGGGCATCGTGCCCACCTGTTCACCGGCACCGTTATGGAGAACATCCGCTACGGCCGCCTGACCGCCACCGATGAGGAGTGCATGGCCGCTGCCAGACTGGCGAACGCCGATACCTTCATCAAGCATCTGCCAGAGGGCTACAACACGATGCTGACCGGTGACGGCACGAACCTGAGCCAGGGCCAGCGCCAGCTGCTGGCCATCGCCCGCGCCGCTGTTGCCGACCCGCCGGTGCTGATCCTCGATGAGGCAACCTCCTCCATCGACACCCGCACCGAGAAGCTTGTGCAGGACGGCATGGACGGCCTGATGTACGGCCGCACCACCTTTGTCATTGCCCACCGCCTGTCCACGGTGCGCAACTCCGACTGCATCATGGTTTTGGAGCAGGGCCGCATCATCGAGCGCGGCACCCATGACGAGCTGATCGCCCAGAAGGGGCGTTATTACCGGCTGTACACCGGCAATTTTGCCGAGAACAGCTGATACTGCAGCGGTCGAAAAAGGTCGCAAATCAGCCTGAAATCAATCAAAACTGCCGGGATAGCTTGTGCTGCCCCGGCAGTTTTTGTGCAAAATGCCGCAACAGCGCGAAAAAGTTGACGGACAGGAAAAAAGTGGTTATAATAGGATGCGTAGACACGCAAAATGCAGTGTCTTACGCTGCGGCCTGAGGGAAAAAAACGGCCGCCCTGAAGGTAGTTTACTTTTTATGATAAACAGGAGGGTATTGCATTATGGCACCCAGAAAGAAGATCGCACAGACTGTACTTACCGAGGGTAAGTTCTACACCATCAGCGCCGCCAACGGCAAGGTTGTTGAGGTTGCTGATTATAACATTGACAACGGCGCAAAGATCCAGCTGATGGACAATGCCAACTTTGAGTGGCAGCAGTGGGGCTTTGTCGCAGCGGGCGATGGCGTCTACCGCATCCGGAACCGTTTCACCGGCAAGATGATGGATCTGGATATGGGCGGCGTCAGCGACGGCACCCGCGTCCACCAGTGGGAGGGCGCACAGGCCTCCAGCCAGCTGTGGGTCGTGGAGCCTACCAACGACGGCCGCGTCAAGATCAAGTCCAACCTGGCCGGCAAACTGCTGGACCCCGGCATGGCTACCGAGAACGGCACGGTGCTGCAGATTTGGGCCGATGTCAACGGCGATAACCAGTTCTGGACCATTGATGAGGTGACCCGCAAGCCCAAGACCAGCGTCAAGGCCACCACTGTCAAGGCCAAGGCCGCTGCCGAGAAGGCTGCTACCGAGGTCGTCAAGGCCGCAAAGCCCGCCGCCGAGAAGGCTGTCAAGGCTGCCAAGCCCGCTGTCGAAAAGACTGTTGAGGCCGCGAAGCCTGTTGTCGAGAAGGCTGTCAAGGCTGCTGAGCCTGTTGTTGAAAAGACGGTCGAGGCTGTGAAGCCTGCCGCCGAGAAGGCTGTTGAGGCCGCGAAGCCTGTCGTTGAGAAGGCTGTCAAGGCCGCCGAGCCTGTTGTCGAAAAGACGGTCGAGACTGTGAAGCCTGCCGCTGAGAAGGCTGTTCAGGCCGTCAAGACTGCCGCTGCCAAGGCCAACACCCGCAAGGGCGGCAAGGGCAAGCGCCGCAAGTAATTTGCTTTGAACTTTTCCCTGCAATTTTTGTGCTGTAACGAGAAAACCCCGCCCCGTCAGGATGCAGTTCCTGACGGGGCGGGGTTATTTTTTGTTTGTGGCTGAAAAGCCTTCCCTCCTGTGGAGGAAGGTGGCCCGAAGGGCCGGATGAGGGGCGAGTGTGCCAGTATTGCCCGTGAACGAGCTGCGGCGGAAACGCTGCCCTCATCAGTCACCTGCGGTGACAGCTTCCCCCACGGGGGAAGCCTTCAAACTTACCCCAGCGCCGCGATGCTCTCCTTGAGCTTGGCCAGCTTATCCTGGGCGGCGGTCAGCTTGGCGCGGGTCTCCTCCACCAGCTTAGCGGGAGCCTTCTCAACAAACTTCGGGTTCTTGAGCTGATTCTCGAACATGGTCAGCTCCTTCTCGGCCTTCGCCATCTCCTTGTTCAGGCGGGCCAGTTCCTTCTCGCGGTCGATCAGCTCCATCATCGGGATAAAGCCCTTGGCATCGGGGGTGGCCACATTGACCATGCCCTCGGTGCTGCCGGTGTACTTGCCGGTGACAGTCACATCGGTCGCAAAGGCGAAGCGGGCCAGATAGGCGCCGCCCTTCTCAAAGGCGGCCGGGCTGGCGGTCTCGATGATCATGCTCGTCTTTTTGGCCGGGTGAACATTCATCTCGGCGCGCATGGCGCGGACAGCCTTGATGTAGTCCATCAGCTTTTCAAAGTCAGCGCAATCCTCGGCCCAGATCTTCATGTTCTCATCGCCGGGCCACTTCTCGGTCATGATGGTCTCGCTGCTGCCGGGCAGGGCCTGATAGAGCTCCTCGGTGATGAACGGCATGAAGGGGTGCAGCAGCTTGAGCGCCTTGTCCAGCACATAGACCAGCACCTTGCGGGCGGCATCGGCGGCGGCTGCGTCCTCGCCGTTCAGGCGGGTCTTGGTCAGCTCGATATACCAGTCGCAGTAGGTGTCCCAGATGAAGTCGTAGATCTTGGCGGATGCCACGCCCAGCTCGTAGGCCTCCAGATTGTCGGTGACCTCGCGGATCAGGGTATTCAGCTTGCTGAGGATCCATTTGTCCTCCAGCTCCAGCTTCTCGGGCAGCTCGACCTTGTCGATGGACAAGTTCATCATGACGAAGCGGCTGGCATTCCAGATTTTATTGGCAAAGTTACGCATGGCTTCGCACTTCTCCACGAAGAAGCGCATATCATTGCCGGGGCTGTTACCGGTGATCAGGTTGAAGCGCAAGGCGTCTGCGCCGTACTTCTCGGCCATCTCAAGGGGGTCAATTCCGTTGCCCAGGGACTTGGACATCTTGCGGCCCTTGTCATCGCGGACAAGGCCGTGGATGAACACGGTCTTGAAGGGCTCCTTCTTCATCTGCTCCATGCCGGAGAAGATCATGCGGGCCACCCAGAAGAAGATAATGTCGTAGCCGGTGACCATAACGGAGGTGGGATACCAGTACTTCAGGTCGGCGGCATCCGTGTCAGGCCAGCCCAGGGTGGAGAAGGGCCACAAGGCGGAGCTGAACCAGGTGTCCAGCACGTCCTCCTCGCGGGTCAGGTGCGTGCAGCCGCACTTTTCGCACTTGGTGGGATCCTCACGGCTGACATTGATGTGGCCGCACTCGTCGCAGTACCATGCAGGAATCTGGTGGCCCCACCACAGCTGGCGGGAGATACACCAGTCATGGACGTTCTCCATCCAGTTGATATAGGTCTTGGTGAAGCGCTCAGGCACGAACTTGATGGTCCCATCCTCCACCACACGGATGGCCTCCTTGGCCAGGGGCGCCATCTTCACGAACCACTGGGCGGAGATCAGGGGCTCCACATCGTTGTGGCAGCGGTAGCAGGTACCCACGTTGTGGCTGTACGGTTCGGTCTTGACCAGGTAGCCCTGTGCCTCCAGATAGGCCACCACCGCCTTGCGGCAGGCGTAGCGGTCCATTCCCTCGTATTTTCCGGCGTTCTCGTTCATGGTGCCGTCATCGCTGATGCAGCGGATGACCTCCAGATTGTGCCGCAGGCCCACCTCGAAGTCGTTGGGGTCATGGGCGGGGGTCATCTTCACGGCGCCGGTACCAAAGCCTATCTCGCAGTAATCGTCGCCCACGATGGGGATCTCGCGGTTCATAATGGGCAGGATGCAGGTCTTGCCGATCAGGTGCTTGAACTTCTCGTCCTCAGGGTTGACCGCAACGCCCGTATCGCCCATCATCGTCTCAGGACGGGTGGTGGCGACGACGATATCGCCGCTGCCGTCGGAGAGCGGGTAGCGGATATACCAGAGGTGGCCCGACTTGTCGACATACTCGACCTCCGCGTCGGAGAGCGCCGTCAGGCAGTGCGGGCACCAGTTGATGATGCGGCTGCCCTTGTAGATCAGGCCCTTATCGTAGAGCTCGCAGAACGTCTCGCGCACGGCCTTGGAGCAGCCCTCGTCCATCGTGAAGCGGGAGCGGGACCAGTCACAGCTCGCGCCCATCTTCTTCTGCTGCTCGACGATGCGGTTGCCGTACTTTTCCTTCCACTGCCACACGCGCTGTAAAAACTTCTCGCGGCCGAGGTCGTAGCGCGTCAGGCCCTCCTTGGTGCGCAGCTCCTCTTCGACCTTGATCTGCGTGGCGATGCCCGCGTGGTCGGTGCCGGGAAGCCACAGGGCGGAGTAGCCCTGCATGCGCTTAAAGCGCGTCAGGATGTCCTGCAGCGTCGAGTCCATTGCATGGCCCATGTGCAGCTGGCCGGTGACGTTCGGCGGCGGCATGACGATGGAAAACGGCTTTTTGTCCGGGTCGGGCTCGGCCTTGAAGCAGTCGTGGTCCATCCACATCTGATAGATGCGGCCCTCGACCTGCTGGGGCTCATAGATCTTGGGTAATTCTTTCATTGGTTTTCTCCTATCTTTTGAACAATATTGCTCTTATTTGATATTTGCGATGGGTTTTCCCGTCTTTTCGGCAATAAACGCGCGGAAGTCTTCAACGCTCCCGCCGCGGATAGTTCTCTTGTCATACGCCTGCGTATGGTGCGAGGACAGGGCAAAGACGAAGTAGCGCGCCGTCTCGGCGACAGCCACGATCTGGGCATAGGAAAACCGGCTTTCCGTCACACCCGTTGCCGAAACGTAGCCGTCCTCTTCAAACGTGGCGGCGGCGTGCTCCGTGCCCGGCAGCAGGCGCTTTCTCGCAAACCAGGCGTTGAGCCTGTCCTCGAAAAGGCTCACCAGAATGACCACCAGCATCGCCAGCAGCGTCACGACGCCGCTCGCGCCGAGCGGCTCGCCACCTGCGGTCGTGGCAAGAATTGTCAAAAGGCCGAGGATCAGCACGACTGCCGCAAAAATGTGCACGCGGCGGCTGCGCTTTTTGCGCACGGTTTTGCGCAGGCCCTTAGCCATGGCCGTCAGCGTTTCCATATTGTAGTCGGTCTCAAACTGTATGCCCATATTCGCTTCCTTTCATTAAAAAACGCCCTGAGCAGCTTTGACTGCTCAGGGCGATCAATGACCGTGGTACCACCTGGATTCCCGCATTGTGCGGACACTCATGCCTCTGTAACGGGAGTTCCCGTCCGGCTTACTCTCTTTTCAGCGCGGCAGCTCCAAGGCGACTTCCCCACATCCTGCACAAGGGCTTACACCGGCCGCCCTCTCTCTTCGCTTTCGGATGCGGATACTGCTCCTCTTCTTTGCATTTCTACGCTAAATCATACCGTTTTTTGTGCCGCTTGTCAACTCATTTTGAGGATTTCCTTCTTCAGCCGCACGATGATCCGCTTCTCAAGCCGCGAGATATAGCTCTGCGAAATGCCCATCAGGTCGGCGACCTCCTTCTGCGTCTTTTCCTCCCGTCCACCGAGGCCAAAGCGCAGCGTGATGATTGTTCTCTCCCTCGCGGTCAGCTTGTCGACCGCGTCCATCAAAAGCTGGCGGTCGACATCGTCCTCAATGGGCTTCAAGACAAGGTCCTCGTCGGTGCCGAGAATGTCGGAGAGCAGCAGCTCGTTTCCGTCCCAGTCGGTGTTGAGCGGCTCGTCAAAGCTGACCTCGGACTTCTGCGGCGCGGTCTTGCGCAGGTGCATGAGTATCTCATTTTCAATGCAGCGCGAGGCGTAGGTCGCGAGCTTGATGTTCTTGTCGCTGCGGTACGTGTTCACTGCCTTGATGAGCCCGATCGTACCGATGGAGATGAGGTCTTCGATGTTGATGCCGGTATTTTCAAACCGGCGCGCGATGTAGGCGACAAGCCGCAGGTTGTGCTCAATGAGCGTGCCGCGCACGCTCTCGTCGCCTTCATCCATGCGCGCGATGAGCTCAGCTTCCTTCTCCCGCTCGAGCGGCGGCGGGAGCGTATCGCTGCCGCCGATGTAGAAGATCCCCCGCCGCGCGATGAGCCCCCAGTCGATGAGATAAAAGCGCAGTCTACGCCACAGCGTTTTGAGCAAGCTCTCCATGCTTCTCCCCCTTTTCGCATCCTTCGCACCACAGTCCCGCATATGCACCGCCGTCGCCGAGCGGGTGCTCCGCCAGGGCAACGGCGCGCGGGCCGAGTTTGATTTCGTTAACCGTTATTGCTTCACAGCGCAGCAGCGGCAGCGTTCCATCCGCATTGCCGACGCTGCAATACGCAATATGCGGCAGCGTCGCGGTCTCTTCTTCGCTGATGAGGTCTCCCAGTGCGTGACGGTCGATGACCGGCACGCCGAGGCCCGTCACAGGGTCACAGAGCGTGTTGCCCGTGTCGCGCAGCAGCCGCACGCGGGCCGTTTTTCCTCGATAGGCGATGACCACATCCGCCGTCTCGCTCCCTGTCCGCGCCGCGCCGTAGCGGAACACGACGGAAAGCAGCAAATACGACGTCCCCGCCGCGATCAGGAAGACGCCCCACGGCAGGTCTGCTGTCACCATGCCGCGCGCAAGGCGCGCCATCGACCCCAGACTCTGCCCTAAGAGCATCACCACGCCAGCGAGGCCGCACGAGGCAAGGAAAAACAGCAGCGTCAGCTTGACCGCCCGCCCACTGCCGCGATACGCCGCCGCGCCCATCAAAGCGAGCCCAAGCAGCAACAAAACGACGCTTTTCGGCAAAAAGAGCTGCACTGCCGCATAAATACCGCCGACCGCCGCGCCGAGCAAAAGTCTTCTCCGCGCGACTGTCCGCCCTGCGACTCTCGCCGCGCCGAACAACAACAGATAGTCGACGAGAACGTTGAACGCGAAGACGCTTTCTATGTAGATGACCATGGCACACCTCCCCCTGATGGGTTCTCATTATAGCTGTGACCCACCTGAGAAAAGGGCGAAAAAGCGCCGCTACGCTATCTTTTGTCCCAAAGGGCAGAATTGCAGCGCATGGCGCTGCATCGTTTCCCTGCGCCGCGCAGGGGACGCGGTTAAGGGGGATATTCTCTTTCCTCGGAAAGAGAATATCCCCCTTTGACCCCCAAGAGAAAGGGATTAGATTGGCAGTCTGGAGCTCGAACAATCTTTATGCCTCCGGAATGAAAATGCCTGCGCGCGGCGTTGCCGCGTTAGCATTGCTATACGATTTGAGTTGCTTCTATTAT
>OHFI01000691.1_pt1 | contig 12440 bp, 8 predicted proteins | sample 1567431 | NCBI WGS metagenome assembly OHFI01 (sample SAMEA3879569, study PRJEB24766) | human gut metagenome | biome: human-associated habitat; feature: feces | place: USA | collected 1985/1987 | reverse complement strand
TCAAGATGCCAGTTCCGTCAATTGTATTTCCTTTTTTAATGTGTTATACTAGGTGCGGAATTTTGACATAACAGTTCAGCTATGTGCCGATTTCGGCAGAAAATTGTATGGCTGAACGGTTCGGCATGTTGATGCCCGCATTCCGGCTGGCTGCCTGCTTTTTGCGGACGGCTCGTTTTTTTCTGTTGAAAAGGAGGTATGGGGAGAACTCCCCGCTCGTATGAATCAATGCTATCGTCTTGGAATCGATATCGGTTCCACAACCGTAAAGGTTGCATTGATGAATGATAATGATGACATAATTTTTTCCGATTATGAGAGACATTATGCCAATATTCAGGATACTTTAGCAAATCTCTTAAGAAAGGCCCGCGAAATAACGGGTCCTATTTCGGTACATCCCGTGATTACCGGTTCCGGCGGACTTACACTCGCCAACCATCTTGAAATTCCATTTAACCAGGAGGTTGTTTCCGTATCAACTGCGCTGCGCCACTATGCACCGCAGACCGATGTCGCAATCGAGCTCGGTGGTGAGGATGCCAAAATCATATATTTTACAGGCGGTATCGATCAGAGAATGAACGGAATCTGTGCCGGCGGTACAGGCTCATTCATTGACCAGATGGCGTCACTGCTTCAGACTGATGCTGCCGGTCTTAATGAGTATGCCAAGAATTATAAAGCAATATACCCTATCGCAGCCAGATGCGGTGTGTTCGCCAAGACCGATATCCAGCCGCTCATTAATGAAGGTGCCACGAAAGAGGATTTATCCGCCTCTATTTTTCAGGCTGTTGTCAACCAGACAATAAGCGGTCTCGCATGCGGTAAGCCGATACGCGGACATGTCGCATTCTTAGGCGGCCCACTGCACTTTCTTTCCGAACTCAAAGAAGCATTTATCAGGACACTTCATCTTACCGATGAGTACATAATTGCTCCGGATAACTCGCACCTCTTTGCTGCAATCGGTTCAGCACTGGCTTACAAAGAAGATGCCGAAGCAGACATTGATGCACTTATTGAAAGACTCTCGTCCAACATTAAGATGGATTTTGAAGTTGAACGTATGGAACCGCTTTTTGCTGATAAGAAAGCATATGACGATTTCATTGCACGTCATGACAAAGCAACCGTTAAAAAAGGTGATCTTGCCACATACAAGGGCAACTGCTATATGGGTATCGATGCCGGTTCAACAACAACCAAGGTTGCCCTCGTTGCCGAGGACGGAACTCTTCTTTACTCGTTCTATGATAACAATAACGGAAGCCCTCTTGCCACATCCATCAGGGCAATTACCGACATATATAATAAGCTTCCCGAGGATGTACATATCGTCCGCTCCTGCTCTACCGGATATGGTGAAGCGCTTATCAAATCCGCTCTTATGCTTGATGAAGGCGAGGTTGAGACGGTTTCACATTATTACGCCGCTGCCTTCTTCGACCCGGAAGTAGACTGCATACTTGATATCGGCGGTCAGGACATGAAATGCATTAAGATTAAGGATCACACGGTTGACGGCGTACAGCTTAATGAAGCATGTTCTTCAGGCTGTGGTTCGTTCATCGAGACATTTGCCAAATCCCTCAACTATTCGGTTCAGGATTTTGCCAAAGCCGCTCTTTTTGCGGAGCATCCTATAGACCTCGGAACCAGATGCACCGTATTTATGAACTCCAAGGTTAAGCAGGCACAGAAGGAAGGCGCAACCGTCGCCGACATCTCTGCCGGACTTGCATATTCCGTAATCAAGAACGCCCTTTACAAGGTTATCAAGCTTTCAGATGCAAGAGAGCTTGGCAAAAATATCGTAGTCCAGGGCGGTACTTTCTATAACAACGCCGTACTCAGAAGCTTTGAAAAAATAGCCGGAGTCGAAGCCATTAGACCTGATATCGCAGGAATTATGGGTGCTTTCGGTGCCGCACTCATCGCGCGCGAGCGTTATGAAGGTCAGGAAAGCTCCATGCTTGGTCTTGAACAGATAATGGCACTTAAATATGAAACAAGCATGACAAGATGTCAGGGATGTAATAACCACTGTCTTCTCACGATCAATAAATTCAACGGTGGCCGCCAGTTTATCTCCGGAAACCGTTGTGAACGCGGTCTCGGAAAGGAACGTAACAAGGACCACCTTCCTAATATGTATGAATTTAAGAACAAGCTTCTTTTCTCATACAAATCGCTTGACCCTGATAAGGCTCCGCGCGGAACCGTAGGCCTTGCAAGAGCCCTTAATATGTATGAGAACTACCCGTTCTGGCATACATTTTTCACAAAGCTTGGTTTCAGGGTTGTGCTTTCGCCTAAATCGAGCAGACAGATATATGAACTCGGCATAGAATCCATTCCAAGTGAATCGGAATGTTATCCGGCCAAGCTTGTCCACGGACATGTATCTTGGCTGATACATCAGGGCATCAAGTTCATATTTATGCCATGTATCCCATATGAGAGATGTGAAGATGAGACCACCAATAATCATTTCAACTGTCCTATTGTCACCTCATATGGTGAAAACATCAAAAACAATATGGAGGAACTCAAGGATAATGATGTCAGATTCATGAATCCGTTCATCTCATTTGCCAATGAAGAGGTTGCAAGCAAAGAGCTTTGCAAGGTATTTGAGAAGGAATTCGGTATTCCGTCATCCGAAACCGCAGCCGCATGTAAAGCAGGCTGGGACGAAATGATTTCCTGCCGTATGCAGATCCGCGCAGAGGGTGAAAGAATCCTTAAATATCTTGAAGAAACAGGACGCCATGGCATTGTCCTTGCAGGCCGTCCTTACCATATTGACCCGGAGATCAACCACGGAATACCGGAGCTTATCAACTCCTACGGCATTGCCGTACTTTCAGAGGATTCCATCTGTCATCTCGGCAAGGTTGAACGTCCTATAATTGTAATGGACCAGTGGACTTACCATTCCCGTCTCTACGCAGCCGCAAGTTACGTAAAGACCCGGGATGACATCGATATGATTCAGCTTAACTCCTTCGGATGCGGACTTGATGCCGTAACAACGGACTGTGTTAATGACATTCTCTCATCCGGAAGCAAAATATATACAGTCCTTAAGATTGATGAGGTCAATAACCTCGGTGCGGCAAGAATCCGAATCCGTTCGCTTATCGCTGCCCTTAAGGTACGCGAACATAACAAATATGTACGCAAAATCCAACCGGCCGCATATCAGCGTGTTGAATACACCAAGGAAATGCAGGATGATAAATATACAATACTTTGTCCTCAGCTCTCGCCAATGCATTTTAATATTTTACAACCAGCACTCAATTCATGTGGGTACCGTTTTGTAATGCTGCAGAACATGGACAAATCGGCTGTTGACACCGGACTCAGATTCGTTAATAACGATGCATGCTATCCTTCAATCATAATTACCGGTCAGATTATGGAAGCACTCCTTTCAGGCAAATATGATCTGAACCGTACTGCGGTCGTAATCACACAGACCGGAGGCGGATGCCGTGCAAGCAACTACATTGGTTTTATCAGAAGAGCTCTTATAAAAGCCGGTCTTGAACACATCCCTGTAATTTCACTCAGTGCTCAGGGTATTGAACATAATTCGGGACTGAAATATAATTATACTCTTCTCAAGAAAGCCATGATGGCTTTACAATATGGTGATGTAATCATGAACGTCCTCTACAGGACAAGGCCTTACGAAAAGGTTCCGGGTTCAGCCAACGCACTGGCAGATAAAATGCGCGACTTATGTGCGAAGAGTTTTGATGACCCGCATTTGTCGGTCCGCAAATTCAATAAAGTTGTTAAACAGATAATAGATGAATTTGATAATCTCCCACTTCTTGATATAACCAAACCGCGTGTCGGCGTTGTCGGTGAGATACTTGTCAAATTCCATCCTACCGCTAATAACAATATTGTCGAACTTCTGGAAAAGGAAGGCTGCGAAGCCGTTGTACCTGATTTTATGGGATTTTTCCTGTACTGTGCGCAGAATGCTTACTTTAAGACAGAGCATCTTGGAGCAAGCCGTAAGTCATTGATGATCAATAAAACTGTCATCACACTCCTTGAAGGCTTAAGAAAGCGTTCCGGCAAACTTCTCGCACAGAGCAAACGTTTCCACGCACCTATGCATATCTCGGATCTGCAGAAACTTTCTATTCCGTATGTATCAAGCGGTAACCAGACCGGTGAAGGCTGGCTGCTCACAAGCGAAATGGTAGAGTTGATCAACAGCGGCACCAAGAATATCGTATGCTGTCAGCCGTTCGGCTGTCTGCCTAACCACATCGTTGGTAAGGGTGTCATCAAGGAAATCCGTCAGGCATTCCCTGATGCCAACATCATCGCCGTCGATTATGATTCCGGTGCAAGCGAAGTCAACCAGCTTAACAGAATTAAACTCATGCTTGCAACAGCAATGAAAAACATATAAAACAAAAGGGATGTAAAAGCCATAAGCTTTTACATCCCTTTAATATTGTATTATTAGTTACTCCGGTATTATAAGTCCGCCGCTGACAAGCTCTCCGGTATATATCGAGTATGCCCCGCTCACTTCATTATTTTCGGAAATATCGCCATCGTACTTTGCGGACACTATATCTCCGGTTTGGATATTTCCGAGTTCAATACATCTTCTCATCCTTATGTCATCAGTGTAAACCTTGTACACTCTGCCTTTCCCGGCATCTTCGCAAATAATGCTGTCATCTATAAGAACATATCCGTCGCCTATTTCAGTCAGCGTACCATCTATTGATGCCTCGTATACGACTTTTTCTGCTTTTCTGCCGTTCTTTCTGGCATAATCAATAATTTCACGCGCTGTTTTTTCCCCGATATAATATGTGTAACCGTAATCCAGAATATTGGTTTCAAGATACCCGCTTTCAGATATATAAATCACTTTCTTATACACGCCAAGTGCGTCTGAACTCACGCAGAATGTCAGATACTCAATGCCATCCCTGTTAAATGCATCATCTGAACACAGTTTTGCGTCCGAATTTCCCGTTAATACATCCCAAATATACGAATCATTCTCTATGCTGTAATTGCCTTTTTCATCATATCCGTAACATTCCGTAAAATTGTCCAAACGCATATTCTGTCTAAGGTTATAGTTTTCTAACAGTTCACCGACGGTAGCCGGAGCCTTGAAGTCACTCACCATATATACATAGAAATCTTTGTCATTTCCGGCTGCCACCATATATTCAGGCGCAATTCCTTTAATCTTTCGTACCTTAAATGTTGCCGTATATTTCTTACCTGTTGTATCATCCGTTCCGGACGCCACTGCATCGCCGATTGTTTCTCCCAGAAATTCATCACCGATTATGCGACAATTTCTTATACTATATGTCGTGTTGTCCAGACTTATGGTACGATATTTTTCACCATCGGTAAGGTATTTCCACGGCCACACAATATTGCTCTCAGCTCCGTTGACATGGTATTTGTATACGCGTTCGCCACCGCTATTGTTATTATGTGTCAGATGCGGCGCTATCAGAATACCGGCAAGCACCAACACAACTGCCGCAGCAGCCGCACTGCACCACTTTACCCACAAACGCCGCGGTTTCCGGCTGCTTTTTTCCGCTGATTCAATCAGCTTATCATCAATATTTCCTATTGCGTTTACTATTTTCATATCCAGATATCCTCCTTTACCAGATAATCTCTTAACTTCTTACGGGTATGCAACAACATATTTTTCACTTTGCTTTCAGTAAATGAGTATCTTGCCGCAATTTCCTTAACGGAGTCAAAAAAATAGTATTTCCGGATAAAAACATTTCTGGCTTCCGCCTTCTGTCCGCATAAAAATCTGCTTATGGCGCTTCCAAGCTCTTCCCCGGTAATATCTTTCACACATCTTTCATCCGGAAGGACCGCTTCAAGCTCTTCGAGCGAGACCGACATATCTCTTGAACGCTTATCGCGGGTGATAAATTCCAGTTTTTTTAACGATAAATTTCTGGTTATCCTGCTTACAAAAGCCATAAAATTGTCCGGTCTCGCCGGTGGTATTGCATTCCATACACCGACATAAGCATCACTGACACATTCCTCCGCATCTTCTTTGTTGTTTAAAATATTATATGCAATATGATGACAAAGTCCACCGTATCTTGAATCCGTCTCCTTAATAGCCTGCTCATCTCTCTGAAAATAAAGCTCTATAATCTCTGAATCATTCACGCTGTTCACCTCCCTTGCCTGATTCAAAAGCGCTTTCACCTATTATGTACGCATTTACACCCCCTTGGTCTCAAAAAAGCAGGATGAATTTTCACCCTGCTTCCAAAAAACATATTCTGCTAAATATTCGGTATCTGCCAGTCAATCGGTTCAACCCCATTGGCCTTAAGAAATTCGTTGCATTTACTGAAATGCCTGCATCCAAAGAAGCCTCTGTACGCCGAAAGCGGGCTCGGGTGCGGTGCCTTGAGCACAAGGTGCTTCGGATTCGTGAGCATAGCCGCCTTCTTACCTGCCGGCGCACCCCACAACAGATACACAATCGGTCTGTCCTGCGCGTTGACCGCCTGAATGACCGCGTCAGTGAACTGTTCCCAGCCTCTGCCCTGATGTGAATTGGCCTGATGTGCTCTTACGGTAAGCACGGTATTGAGCAACAATACACCCTGGTCCGCCCAATGTTTGAGGTATCCGTTATTCGGTATATAGCATCCCAGATCATCATGCAGTTCTTTATAGATATTCTGCAATGATGGCGGTATCTCTTTCTGATCCGGCGGAACCGAAAAACTGAGTCCGTGCGCCTGATTCACATTATGATAGGGATCCTGTCCAAGCAGCAGAACCTTTACCTTGTTAAGCGGTGTAAAATGGAATGCATTAAAAATATCATCTGCCGGTGGGTATATAACCTCCTTGGAATATTCATCTTTAACAAAATAAAATAAATCTCTGTAATACGGCTTATGAAATTCTTCCGACATTGCTTTAAGCCAATCGTTATTTATCGCTGCCATTATCAAATCCTCACTGAAATACCTTTATCTTTAAGATATTTCTTTAAATCCGTTATCTCTAATTCCTTATAGTGAAAAAGTGATGCCGCAAGTGCTGCTTCTGCATGTCCTTTAGCAAAAGCATCATAAAAATGCTCCATCGTTCCTGCTCCGCCGGATGCAATTACCGGAATTCCCACACTGTCCGCAATTGTCCTCGTAAGCTCTATATCATATCCTGCCTTTGTCCCGTCTCCATCCATACTTGTAAGAAGTATTTCTCCGGCGCCAAGCTCATATGCTTTCTTCGCCCACTCCACAGCATCAAGTCCTGTATTGATCCGGCCTCCGGCCTTATACACTTCCCAGCCATCGCCATCTGTTCTGTGTTTCGCATCTATCGCAACCACAACACACTGGCTTCCAAACTTTAATGCTGCCTCACTTATCAGCTCCGGTCTGTCTATTGCCGCCGAATTTATCGATATTTTATCCGCGCCTTCCCTTAGGAGTACTTTAAAATCTTCAATGCTCCTGATTCCGCCTCCTACCGTAAAAGGTATAAAAACCTTGGCTGCAACTCTCCTTACAAGGTCAACTGTCGTATTTCTTCCGTCAGACGTTGCCGTTATATCAAGAAATACAAGTTCATCCGCACCGGCTTTATCATATGCCGCCGCCACTTCAACCGGATCTCCGGCATCTCTCAGATTAACAAAATTAGTTCCTTTAACTACCCTTCCGTTATTACAGTCCAGGCATGGTATTATTCTTTTGGTATACATATGACAACTCCTACAGATTCGCAAAATTCTCAAGTATCTTTAATCCAATCTCACCACTTTTTTCCGGATGAAACTGACATGCAAAAATATTATCTTTCTCAATCGATGCGTGCACATGTGCCGCATACTCGCTTGTCGCAGCCACAATATTCTCATCATCCGCCTTCAGGTAATACGAATGTACAAAATACACATATGGCTGATCCGGCACGCCCTTAAACAGCCTTGCACCCGGCTTAATATCCAGTGAATTCCATCCTATCTGCGGTATCTTGAAGCCTTTGTCTTCCGGGAACCTGATTATCTTTCCCGGCAATATCCCAAGACCTTCGACTCCCGGTGATTCCTCGCTGCTGTCAAATAACAGCTGCAATCCCAGGCATATTCCCAGAAAAGGCTTTCCCATATCAGCAACCTCGCGTATCGTATCTGTCAATCCATACTTATTCAGTCTCTCCATAGCATCACCAAACGATCCGACACCCGGAAGCACAACTTTGTCTGCACTCTTAATCAGCTTGCTGTCATTCGTGACAACCGTCTCCTGTCCAAGATACTCAAGCGCTTTCTCAACGCTCTTTATATTTCCGGCATCATAATCTATAATTGCTATCATTCTGTCTATTCCTTTCAAACCAAGCAATACTCTAACATCTGTGTACTACATTGGATTGTAGCACATTCCAAACTCATTGTCTATTTTTTAAATCTGTTTTTCCACTCTGAAATGAATGACAAAATTGCAGCAATCGTTTATAATAAGCATTGATATTTATAATCTAAGAACACTTCAGCCATATCAGCTGCTACATCTCCATCTAAATCAACACTGTTTACAGTGAACCCATACCCCGATGCCGCTGCTTTATCTTTTAAGTTGTTTATAACATCGTCAGCATAATTACTGCTCTCAATGATTTGCGCAGCCTCGGCGACATATTCTTCAGCATTCTTTGAGATATCGCCGCTGTTGTAATACTTATTCCTCCGAATATTAAAATAAATAAAAACAACATGCCTATAAATGCATTAAATATCTGTTCCATTTTTTTCACCTTGTCGCTTGAAAACGGCAGGGCGCCGCTTTTTATGGCACTATGTTGTGCTTTAAGCCGCATGAGGGATTGTTAGGGGCTTCTCTTTGTTTTCATAATTACCTCGCTGTATTTGGTATCTGTTGATATCAGTGTATCAGCTGCCGGAGCAAAAGTGAAAAGGCATAAGTGTGAAATACACAGTATACATGGAATCCGGCAAAAAATTTTGGGGTTATGACCGAGAAATTGCTTATTTCCCCAAAACAGTCGCCAAGGAAATAAATACGGCACAGCGGTTTTTATGCCCTCTGTGCCGTATTTGCGATGTTTCCATGATGGTTCGTTAATTGTTACTTATCTCTGATTATTTGACGGAATGCCTTTTCCTATTATCAAATACCGTTACACCTGTCAGAACACCGCCGCTTACAAACAGCAGTGCGATCCACAGCATGAGGTTGCTTATATCGCCGGTCTGAGGAGACTTCGGCAGCTTAGCCGTTACGGTGTCGGCTTTGGTGATTTCCTTGGTGCCGTCTTTATCACTGTAATACTTTCCACAGCCGCTGCAGTACCAATACTCGATGTTGCCCTCGGCATCCTCGGTCGCCGCTTTGGCGAGGATATGCTTTAAGTCGGTGTGGTTCTTCGGGTCAGGCTCTCCGTAGGCTTTACCGCAGACTTCGCATACCGCTTTTTCGGTGCAGGTGGCTGTGCCGCCGGTATGACCGTTGTTGACCGTTACGGTCATCTCGGTGGTGTTGCCCGCCCTGTCGGTGACAACGATTTTCTGCCCGCCGTCTGCCGGAGCAAGGGTAAAGCTGCCGTTTTCGTCAAGCGTGACCTCCGTGCCGTTTACGGTGATGGTGTTCACATACTTTTCGTCAACGGTGACCGTCTGTGCCTCGCAATAGATTTTGCCGTCCTCAATGCCGGTGATAACCGGGCTTGTGCCGTCAAGCACAATGCCGTCCGAGCAGATGTAGTCCGTATTGCCTGCCTTATCGGTAAGTCTGACATAGATAATGTATTCGTTATCGTGGTCAATGCCGAAGGGTGCGGTGTACGCTGTGAAGGTTATGCCGTCAAGCTCCGCTTTTGTCAATTCCTTATCTGACAGCAGATATTCAACCGTTACCGTTTCGCCGCTGTTGTCGGCGGCGTTTATCGTCACCGTTTGCATGTCCTTAAAGAACAGCCCGAAGGTGATATTGTTGAGGAACGCTTTCCAACTGTTCTCGCTGATTTTAATTTCGCCCGTGGGCTTTTCGCTGTCTTTCCACTGCGCTTTGAGCGTTATATTCTCGGCAGGCATGGTTTCGGGAATTGCCTTATCCCAGCCGATGAAGGTGTAGCCCTCTCTTTCCGGGGCTTCAGGTGCGGTAATTACCGTGCTGTAGTCCTGCGTAATCGGAGCAATCTCGCTGCCGCCGTTGGTGTCAAAGGTAATTGTGTATTGATTGATTTCCCACTGCGCGGTGACAGTCATATTTTCAGCGGGCATAGTCGTGGGAATTTCCTTATCCCAGCCGATAAAGGTATATCCTTCTCTTGTCGGGGCTTCAGGTGCGGTAATTACCGTGCCGTAGTCCTGCGTAATCGGAGCAATCTCGCTGCCGCCGGCGGTGTCGAAGGTAATCGTGTAGGTGTTCGCTGCCCATTTTGCATACAATGTTATGTTATCGGTGACTTTATCGCTTGCATAATCCCACGCCGTGCCGTCGGCCTTGTTCCAGCCACCGAAGGTATAGCCCGGTGTGGCGGCGGGAGCATCGGGACGCGTCGCGAGAGTGCCGGAGGGAAGAACCTGCTTTGCGTATTCACTGTCGCCGTCCTTGTAGGTCACGATGACGCCTGTCGTATTGCCGTAAATATACAGACCGCCGTAGAAGAGACCCCAGTCAACATGGTTTGCATTTACACCGGAAGCTCCGCCGATCACCGTCTTGCCTTTGAAGGCGGTAATACCGTTATCTTCTGCAAGACAGGTGATCTTACATGCCTGATTTAGGTCAACCCCACCGTATACCTCGCCGCCGTTGGCGTAAATTGTGGTCTTATACACAGCATTGATAGCGTATCTGCCGTTGTTTTTGATCAGGCCGCCGGTCAACGTGATCACGCCGGTTGTGTCTCTGTTCGCCATCGGACCAAAAGCGTATATGCCGCCGTGAAAGGCCTCTCCGGTCGTTAATCTGTCCGGTGTTGAGCAGCCGACAATGCTGCCGGCGTTCATGGTGAACGAACCGTCAGAGAGAAACAGACCACCGCCGTTATTGGCTATGCAGCCGACGATATTGCCGCCGTTCATGGTGAGTGCGCCGCTGCCGATGATCACGCCGCCTTCCACCCCGTTGGAGAAGAATATCCGGCTGCCCGTGCCGCCTGTGATGATGCCACCATAGATGGTCTCTGTACCGCTGTCGTCCAGCACCCAAGGTTCTACGCCGTTAACCTTGAATTTGTGCTCCGCCGTGGGATTGCTGTCGATAAGGGTCAGGTCGCCGGTGATGCCGCTCTTATTATCGAGGATAATAACGCTGCCGCTGCCGGTCATTTTCAGAACATAGCCGTTGAGATCGAGGGTGACCTTGCGGAGGACGGTCAGGGTCGTGCCGATTGCAATGTCATTTTTCAGCGTGATGATGTCTACGCTGCTGTCCGCCAGCGCATCGACAAGCTCTTGTTCCGTTTCGACTTTCCTGTTTGTCTCACCCTCGGCAAACGCTGTGGTCGGCACAAGGCAGAACAGCATACATAGGGCGAGCAGGATACTGAGTATTCGTTTTTTCATATTCTATTACCTCCGTTTTCGTGTATATCTGCTCAGTCAAGAGCGGTGATTGTAACAGAGCCTCTGAATGAAAGCAGATAGGTTTTGTAATCACCTTGCTCCAGCGAAAATTTGAGTTCAACATCGTTTCTCGCGCCGGTAAGGTCATATATTCTGTTGAAGCAGAGAGAATTTGATCCCCTGCCGTCTTGTTCTATCAGTGTAATATATCTGCAATAGTCATCATCGTAACCGTCAGTCATCCGAACGGAATAGTTTCCGCTATTATCATTTGTCATCGCATTAACCATGCCGCTTACACACACATTGTAGGTATATCCTTTTTTCAGCCTGAGAGTTGTTTCGGTGCGCGATATAAGCCCGCCGCGGTTATGCATTTCCCGATAGTACAGGGGAACTGCACCGTCTGAAAGATGGGTTGACGGTACATACCCCGTGCCGTAAAAATACCCGGAGCTTCCGCCGTTCTGACCGGGGTCGCCCTTGTCGCCTTTGTCACCCTTATCTCCCTTGTCTCCCTTTTCGCCGGGGTCACCTTTGTCGCCCTTATCACCCTTTTCGCCGTCAACACCGTCAGCACCGTCAATGCCTGCGGCTTTTACGGCTGTGTCGATTTCTCCGATCCACCAGTTGCCGTTCTCACCGATAAACGGGGTGTTGCCGTCCGCACCGTCGGCGCCGTCTTGCCCGTTTATGCCGTTTGTTCCGTCCTTGCCGTCGGCTCCGTCTTTTCCGTTTATACCATCCTTGCCGTCAAGACCTTTCAAAACCGAAAGATCGTACAGGTTCAGCCATATTTCATCGCCGGTGTAGCGCCACTGCAGGG
>OHFI01000687.1_pt1 | contig 12456 bp, 10 predicted proteins | sample 1567431 | NCBI WGS metagenome assembly OHFI01 (sample SAMEA3879569, study PRJEB24766) | human gut metagenome | biome: human-associated habitat; feature: feces | place: USA | collected 1985/1987 | reverse complement strand
AATTCTATTATCGTCTGAAAGTTAAAGCAGGTCTTACCGGATATGCGCAGGTCTACGGTAAGTATAATACAACTCCTTATGACAAATTAAAGCTGGATCTGTTTTATATTGAGAATTATTCCTTCCTGCTGGATATCAAGCTGATCTTTATGACAGTTAAAATCTTTTTCCAGAAAGAAGTATCTGAGGGAGTAGATGACAGACAGGTAAATGCGTTGAAGGATTCCGGGAAAAACGCCGGAGTGTCAGAGAATAAAACGGAGGAATGACAATGAATAAACCGCTGGTATCTGTGATCATGCCGGTTTACAACGGAGAAAAATATATTAGAAAGGCTGTGGAATCCGTCTATGAACAGGGAGTTTCGCTGGAACTTCTGGTGATCGATGACGGTTCTACAGACCATACAGAGGAAGTCCTGTCTGCCTATGAGGGCAGAGAGGACTTTCGGTATATTAAGAATGAACAGAATATGGGAGCTGCAGGCTCCAGAAACAGAGGAGTCGGGCTGGCACAGGGAACTTACATTGCTTTTCTGGATGCAGATGATATTTGGGAATCTGATTATTTGGAATGCCAAAAGAAGTTGATAGAAATCTATCCTGATGCTGGGATTTATTCTACTGCTTTCTACTCTTTGGAAAAGGGGAAACGGAAACTTCGTAATGTATTGATTAACGAACACACACACTTCCTTGTTCATGATTATTTTAAAGAATCCGTAATGAATGGATTATCCATTTGCTGGACTAGCTCCTTGTGCTTAAAAAAAGAAATGATAAAGGAGATACCAATGTTTCGAGTAGGTATTAAGCGTGGTGAGGATTTGGACCTTTGGCTTAGAATAGCGTTGAATTATGATGTAGCCTATTTGAACCTTCCGAAAGTCTTTTATAGAACAGGGTTATCTGATAGTCTTACATCAGATTATTCTAAAAATGGAGAATTTCCTTATTACGAGTGGTTTAACTTTACATCGGAAAGTTCTTATTATAGAAAGTATGTGATTTTAGTTGTGTATATACATGCAAAAAATGCATTTATACATCATGATTACGATACATGTTTGGCCGAGTTGTGGAGTGTTAAAACTATTGTTTGGAGATTCAAATGGGCAGAGCGATTATTATTACTAGTAATTTCATGGATAAAAAGTAAATAATGAATATCATTTATTTTGTTCCCAATATTACCATTGCAGGAGGTATATTCCGTATAGTGTCAGACAAGATGAATTATTTGGCAGAAAATATGGAAGGACGGCTTTTTTTGGCATATTATGGTAATGGACAGGAAAAACCTATATATCCTTTGCACCCGAACATTCAACTGTTACCTATTGATATAGAGTGGAAAGTAGGCTTTGGAAAAAAAATTAATGGAGTATGGAAAAATATAAGTATTATACGTCACATATTTAAAAAATATAAGATAGATATTGCTGTCAATGCCAATGCTCCTTTATTGATATGGATATTACCATTTATTTGTCGGCGGATAAAGAAGATCCATGAGTTTCATTTTTCTTATAAAGGACAACAGATATTGGATGAGGGAATTTTTAAATCGCGAGGAAAGAAATTTTTAGTTCAATATTTAAGAAAGTGTTGTTTGACAAAATTCGATAAGGTAATTGCATTAACAGAGTCTGACAAGAAAATGTGGAATTTACCGAATATATTTGTAATACCTAATTTTAGCAATATACAACTACATGAAAGAAATGGTAGAAAAAGCAAAGTTGCTATATCAGCAGGTAGATTAGAATCTGTAAAAGGTTATAATCGATTGATTGCAGCTTGGGTGATAGTTGCACAAAAGTGTCCGGACTGGCAATTGGAAATTTGGGGTGAAGGAAGTCTGCGAGAAAGTCTTCAACGACAAATTGATGCTTTGCATCTTTCATCAGTTGTTCATCTGAAAGGTGTTTCACCTAGTATAGGTGAAGTATATTCTCATTCTTCTTTTTTTGTCATGTCATCTTTGTATGAAGGTTTCCCGTTGGTATTGGTGGAGGCGATGAATTGTGGCTTGCCTTGTGTTAGTTTTGACATTACTGGAGCAAATAGTATCATAGACAATGGTAAGAATGGATTTTTAGTGCCGGATAATGATGTAAATGCCTTGGCGGAAGCTTGTATAAAATTGATAGAAAATAAAGTATTACTAGAAGATATGGGTAAGCAGGCTTATATGTCGGGAAAATGCTTTTCAAAACCAAAGGTAATGCAAAAATGGTTAGACCTGTTTAGGGAACTGATGAGAGAATAAACCGCATGATTGGAAAGAAATATAACTACATACAAATTAGTTTACTATTAATATGTTAGAAAAGAAAATTGCATTGTTGACTTCTGTTACATTTAATAATATTGGTAACGGATTTATAGATTTGGGTGCTGAAGCTGCTTTGATGAAAGCATTACCGCTTAATGCTGAATTATTTAAAGTTAGCTCAAATGCTAATTTTGCAGCTACAATGGGACAAATGTTCATGCTGAAAGAAAACCCAATAATAAATTGGTTATGGGTACATACCATGCAAAGGGCTGCTAAAAAGCTTCATGACCGTTCATACAAAACGGTAAAAACGCAAAATATCTTTAGTATGGCCAGTATGGTTAAATGTGATTATTTTATAATTCCGGGATGTGTATTAACTGTTCCATTTTTTACGATTTATGGAGATTTAATAAAGAGAAAAGCAGAACAAGGAAGTAAGATTATTTTTTTAGGTGCAAGCGGAAACTTCTATACAGAATATGAAGTCAAATTTGTTTCTGAATATTTAAGAAAATTGCGGCCTTACGCTATAATGACCCGTGATAGCCTTGCCTATAAGTACTATGCAAATTTTACAAAAAATAGTTATAATGGAATAGATAATGTGTTCTTTGTGAATTTACTTAATTTACCCCAAATAGATACTGATTTAACACCGTATGTAGTATTGAATATTGAAGAACCTAAGCATTATAGGATAAAAGAAGAACTGAAAAATATTTTTAAAGAAAAGAATATTGTTTATTCTTATCATAAGCCTTTTCCTTATACAAAAGTTAGTAAGTTAGTAAAAAATGGAGTGATAGTATCTGATAATCCAATGGATTATTTACTCCTTTACCGGAATGCTTCAGAAGTTTATTCTGATAGAGTACATGCTTGTATCCCTACTTTGGCATTTGGAAATAAAGCAAGATTGTTTAGCAATAGTCCTAGGATAGCCTTGTTTGAAAATGCGAAAATTCCTGATGTAAGGGAAAGACTTGTCAGCATAGAAGGATTAAAAGAAATGCAGGACAAACAAATTGCATTTCTAGCTTCATTATTACAGTAATAAAGAGAATGGTAATATGAATATATTGTTTTTTTATCGTGTTTATCCTAATTATGGTGGTGTTGAGGTAGTGACAACTGTACTTGCCAATCGTTTTATAAAGGATGGACATGGTGTTATCATAGCTTCAATAGAACAACCGCATATTGAACTAGCTTGTCAATTACTACCAGATGTAAAGCTTGTCAAATTAGACTATCCTGTTTGTTCTATAAAAAATATGAGGAAGTTACATCGATTAATTATAAATGAAAAAATTGATATTATAATTAATCAGTGGGGACTTCCTTTTATGTCAACATTACTGTGTAGAGTGGCTATAAAAAGAACATCATGTAAATTGATTTCGGTATTACATGGTGCTCCAAATACGTCTAAATTAATTATTAAGGCACGTGATAAATGTGAAACAGTTTATAACCCTTTTTTGAAATACATATATCATGCTATAATGTATCTAAAAGAAGAGTTGGTAAAAGCTAGCATTCGTTATAATTGTAGCCATTGTGAAAAATATGTTCTTCTTTCATCTCATTTTATCAAGCCGTTAAGTGATTATGCACATATAAAGAGAACTGAGAATATTATAGCAATAGGCAATCCTGTTACTATTCCTGTGTATTTTGAAGAATGGGAGTTAAAACAGAAGAAGAAGCAGCTGTTATATGTAGGAAGAATGGATTATGAAAATAAACGAGTAAATAGAATAGTGGAAGCTTGGAAAGTTCTTTATGAAAAATATGTTGATTGGGAACTTGTTTTGGTGGGAGAAGGCCCTTATAAAAGTACATTGGAAGAATATATTAGAAGATATGATATTCAACGTGTTTGTTTCAAAGGCTTTCAAGTATCTCCTCCCATACAACATTATAAGGAAGCTTCTATATTTTTATTGACTTCTGATTTAGAAGGGTTTGGATTAGTAGTTATTGAAAGTATGAGTTATGGAGTGGTCCCAGTTGTGTATGGAAGTTATGAAGCTATATATGACATCATAGACAATGGAAAGTCTGGCTTAATAACTCCGATACCTTATAATAGTCAAAAAACAATTGACTGCATCAGCTTGCTAATCGAGAATGAAAAATTAAGAAAAGAAATGGCAAAGGAAGCCATGTGTAAGGCGAAATGTTTTACAATTGATTCTGTTATTACAAGGTGGTATAATCTGTTTGAAGAAGTATTATAAACTTCCATAAAAATAAATTATCATTTAATTTATGCTCCCTCTATTGCTTAATAAAATCATACAAACAGATAAATTGCTGTTTTTACATTTGGTTACTCAGAAAAACAGAATTTACACCTTTCTCAACCCCGTATCTTACCTCATAGCTTTAGAAAACAAATCCCTATTTGAACAATTCGATGGTATTTTTGCCGATGGCTCTTTACTGGTTTCTGCCATAAGATTAGTATACGGAAAGCGAGTGACCAGACGTAGTTTTGATATGACCTCCCTTGCTCCCGAATTGTTGAATTACCTCATGGAAAGCCGTAAAACGCTCTATATCGTAGCCTCGGGTCAAGAACAAGTGGAGTGTTCTGTGAGGATATTTCAAGAGCAGTATCCGGAGTTACGCATTGCAGGGTTCAGGAACGGATATTTCTCTTCGGATGCTGAAATGAATAAGGAAGCTTCTCATATAGTCGAATTAAATCCGGATTTTCTGATAGTAGGTATGGGGGCCTTGATGCAGGAAAAGTTTCTGCTTAAGGTAAAAAAGATGGGTTACCAAGGCATCGGCTTTACGTGTGGTGGCTTTGTTCACCAAACGGCAATGAATAGGATGCACTATTATCCGAACTGGGTTGATAAGATGAATTTGCGTTTCGTTTATAGAATGTATAAGGAGAAACATACACGTACAAGATATCTGCAAGCTGCATTCTTGTTTCCGGTACGCTTTATCGGGGAAAGAATTTTCGGATGAAAGAGCAGACTTTGCTTATTGCCATGTAAATAATGGAGAATGGCAACAACAGGACGAAGATAGCAGTAGGAATAATTTTTCCGAGTATTTTTAATACATCTGTTTTCATGCTGCAAATATAAATTAAAATTCATAGAATAGTGAAATTAAGAACTCTAATATTTCTGGGGGGACTCTTTGGAGGAATGAATGTTATCAAAGGGCAGGCTTTTTATGGTACTACAGGACTACTTCATGCACCTACTGCCGTTATGCAGAAAGATAAAACCGTTATGCTGGGAGGAAATATGCTGGATGTAAATATACTTTCCCGATATTGGGTGAGAAGTGAATATCATCCCTATACCTATAACTATTATATAAATTGTACTTTGTTTCCTTGGCTGGAAGTAGCATATACTTGTACGTTGGTAAAGGGGATACATGGTTCTTCTTATTGGCCTCAGCAAACTTGGGGCAGGTTTACCAATCAAGACAGATCGTTTCATTTCCGGTTGAGGGCATGGAAAGAAGGCTGGTGGAAGGCTTGGACGCCTCAGGTAGTGATTGGTGCGAATGATCCGGGAAGCCATTCTTCAAATGGAGGTGGAGACATAGATTGGGGGGGCGGTGGTAGCGGAAACCACAATTACTTGACACGTTATTATCTGGCGGCAACGAAACATGTTGAATTTAGTGGAATAGGTACAGTGGGGGTTCATGTAGCTTGGGTTATCGGTAAAGCTATGAGTGATGTGCATTATAGCCGTCCTGCTGCAGGGATAAACTTTCACTTTGGCATAAAGGGCGAAGGTTTCTGGCAGAAAGCTCTGAATGGATTTAATCTGATGGCGGAAGTGTGTCCCGGACATGCGGAAGATCTGCATACAGCAACTTATACTGTGAATGTGGGTGGAACTTATTCAATATGGAAAGACCATATCAATCTTATTGCTGAACTGAATGACGGTAAATTTTTTAGCGGAGGTATATTCTTTAAATTACATCTCAAATAACTGACTTGATTTCTAGTGGATGAAGCATTATAAGAATAGCCGGAATCACTTGGAAAAAGTAGTTCCGGCTATTCTTATATAACGATATTTGTATGTCCTGTTTTTATTATCCTACAATGTATTTAGCATTCTTGCCGCTTATTTTACGAATGAATACCACAAGCAGCCATGATACGCCAAATGCTACGACTGCGGCAGCGGGAATTTGTAAAGGCACGGGAACACCGATATTGCGCATCAGGACTACACCCGGACCTGTGAAAAAATAATGTATCATATAGATGCCAAAACCACATACGGTCAAGTTTGCCAGCATACGCTGGATCAGTTCTGAGCGTACTTTTACTTTCTTGGCTATGAGGAAGAAAGGGATAGTCATCATAATCACATTCAAAGAATTATAGGTGAAGAACAGTTCCAACATTTCATCAGTGCATTGTGGTAATGCGGTCATGTGGCGGAAACCGAAGAATGTGACCATGTAACCTGCCAGAAACATGGGGATACAGACTGACAGTGTCTTACTCCATGACCAGTCGTGGTTGCGCAGATAGTGTCCCAATAGCAAGTACCCGTTGAATCCGGCAAAATAATAGAGCATATTGAACGAGTTCCACGCACAGCCTCCCCAAATGTATGGGGATACGAACTGATAATAATAAGGTAACAAGCCGGTTATTCCCCATGCGACAAGAAACCATAGTTTGGCTTTCTCCGAGGCCTTTTCTACCCATGCGGAGAAAATAGGAAGGTATAGATATAATCCGATAAGCAGATAGATATACCACATATGTACGTCTAATAAAGAGAAATTGAGAGGCATTTCTGCTATATAACCCAATGATACGTTGAGTGACTGACGGGCGGCTTCTTCACCGCTATAAGGGAAAAAGTCAAGGATTATTTCAGGATTAAGTCCCAACAATCCTGTAAACCAAGGAAATAAATTATAAATGACACTCCAGATAAGGAACGGCCAGAATACACGGCTGATTCTTTTTTTGTAGAAAGCGGATATTTCGCCACGTACGGGGAGCAGCAATGCTCCTGTAATCATGACAAACAGTGGGACACACGGACGGAGAAAGGCTCCGTAGGCGGCTCCCCAGAATTTGATTTCATCAATGTTGGCTGGCGGTTCGCCGGGGTAAAAGTTGAACGGGTCTGCACTATGGCAGCAAACTACGGTGAACATGGCTACCAAACGAACGACATCCAGCCATACCACATGTTTTCTTGTGGTGTTCATAGCAATAGGTTGATTCATAATTTAATTTTTGATTTGACAGGCACAAAGGTATGCTTTCTCTGAGGATTATTTCTTGCTTTGGAACAAAAAATAAAAAGAACTATCCGCAATCATACTACAAAATGAGAATCCTCCCACTGCAAGAGTCACAATCATTTGTCTTTTGCAGGGGGAGGAATTCTATTTAGGGTTAGAGGGTTATTTTAGTCCTCTGTTCTTCAACAAGGGATCAATACCGGGTTCTTTGCCACGGAAATTGACATACATGTCCATCGCATCGTCAATGCAGCCGGGAGTGAGGATATATTTGCGGAACTTTCCTGCTACTTCTTGATTAAAGATATCGCCTGTTTCCTTGTATGCCTCGTATGCGTCACAATCCAGCACTTCTGCCCAAATATAACTATAGTAACCGGCAGTATATCCACCACCCATGGTGTGGTTGAAATAAGTGGTGCGATAGCGTGACGGAATTTGTTTCAGCAATCCGCGCTTACCTAATGTTTCTGCTTCGAACTGCATAACGTCCATATCATCGGGAATTTCTTTTAATACATGATAATCCATATCCAGCAGGGAAGCAGCTAAATATTCAGCCGTAGCGAAGCCTTGTCCGTATTTGCCACTCTTGTCCATTTTTTCAACCAGTCCGGCAGGAATAACTTCACCTGTCTGATAATGTTTGGCATATACATTCAATACCTCCGGTTCAAAAGCCCAATGCTCATCTATCTGTGACGGCAGTTCTACAAAATCACGCGGAACACTAGCCACACCATAATAATGTACATCTTTGAAAAGATTATGTAAAGCGTGTCCGAATTCGTGGAACAAGGTATTCGCTTCATCTGCACTGAGCAAAGCGGGTTGTCCGGCTGCCGGTTTGGTAAAGTTGCATACCACGGTTACTACAGGAGCCACTTTCTTGCCGTCCTTGTAGGTCTGTGAACGATAGCTTCCGCACCATGCGCCACCTTTCTTGCTGGCACGCGGAAAGAAGTCCATATAGAGTACACCTAGATGAGAACCGTCTTTGTCCTTACATTCGAATGCCTGTGCATCGGGATGAGGGAGGGGAAGATTGTCCAGCTGGGTGAAAGTGATACCGTACAGTTTGTTGGCAACATAGAACACACCGTCACGTACGTTTTCCAGTTTCAGATAAGGACGTACCTGATTTTCATCCAAGTCGAATTTGGCTTTCTTGGCTCGGTCTGCATAATAACGCCAGTCCCAACCTTCAGCTGTGAAGGTTTTTCCGTCTTTCTTTATTTCGGCATTGATATCTGCCAGTTCTTCTTTGGCTTTGGACAGAGTAGGTGTCCAAATCTGATCTAATAATTTATATACGGCATCCGGTGTTTTCGCCATACGTTCTTCCAGTGCAAAGGAAGCATAGTTTTCATATCCCATCAGCTTGGCTTTTTCCAGACGGGCCTTGAGCAGTTTGCGTACCACTTCCTTGTTGTCGTATTCATTTCCGTTATTTCCTCTGTTAATGTATCCTTTGAATATCTTTTCGCGCAGGTCTCGGTTATCGGCATATTGCAGGAAAGGCATGACGCTGGGATTATGCAGGGTGAAAATCCATTTGCCTTCCATGCCTGCTTCTTTAGCTGTTTCGGCAGCACTGGCAATCAGGTTTTGGGGTAATCCGGCTAAGTCTTCTTCTTTGTCCACGATCAATTGGAAAGCATTGGTTTCCTTCTGCATATTTTGGCCGAAGGTGAGCTGTAACATGGAAATCTCACTATTTAATTCACGCAGTTTTTTTTGACTTTCGGCATCCAGGTTGGCACCTCCACGTACAAAATCTTTATAGGTTTCTTCCAACAACTTCTTTTGCTCTTTGTCCAAATCGCCGGGATTTTCATAGACAGCTTTGATGCGTGCAAAAAGTTTTTCATTTAAGGCGATGTCATCGCTGTGTTTTGATTGTAGTGGAGAGAGTTCACGGCTCAGTGCGTCCATTTCATCATTGGTATTGGCGCTTTTCAGTCCGTAGAATACGGTGCTGACTTTACGAAGTAACGCTCCGCTTTGATCCAGTGCTGCAATGGTATTCTGGAAAGTGGCGGGTTCGGGGTTGTTCACTATAGCGTCAATCTCTTTCTGTTGTTCTTCCATGCCCTGCAAAAAGGCGGGTTTGTAATGTTCCATCTTGATTTGGTCGAAAGGAGGAACCTGGAAGGGAGTTGTGTACTCTGAAAGGAATGGATTTCCGGTAGGGGCTGCCTGTTTCCCTTGCGAACCGCAACCGCTTAATATGGCAACCGCACAGGCTGCCAAAAGAATGTGTTTCATAATAATTTGTTTTATATAGGTGATAATGCAAAGATAGTAAAATAAGGCAAATTCCAATAAGTTTGAAGCGTAGAACTATTTGTTTGTTTTCATAGTCTGTCTAATTATCATACATCATTGTCTAATAATTAGACAGACTGTTTCTTTTTGCTATTTTTCAATGTGTTGTTAATCAGTTATTTGTTTGCGTGGCACGGTTTTGGCATTTATATTATAGAGAACGAATTATAGAAACTTTAGTTTCTTATACACTTTATGGGAAGTAACGTTGTGAAACGGGACTTCTCTCTTTTAAAATAATAATAATTAAAAACACGAAATATGAAACAGATTTATTATGTCATTCAGGCTTTGATACATGGACGTGGAGCTAATATTATAAAAGTCGTTTCGTTAGGCTTGGGCCTGACTATGAGTATTCTGCTTTTCTCAAGAGTTGTGTATGAGCAGAGTTTTGATACTTGTTTTAAGGATCATGATAAATTATACCAATTGTGGAATATATGGACAGTAAATGGAGAGCCTTTTCCTCCGAGTGAGTTCATTATCGGTGCAGCTGCCGGAGGCATACTGGATGCAATGCCGGAAATTGTGGAATCGGCGGCAAGTACAGGCTCGTGGCCGGTTTCGGCACCTATTTATAACGGGAGTGTCCGCTTTGATGATTTTAAAGTTGCTGCTGATTCATTGTTTTTTCAGACAATGGGTATTGAGGTCTTGAGTGGTGATCCGGTACGTGAATTGCAGCAAAAAGATGTAATTTTCCTGAGTAAAGATTTGGCGGATAAAATGTTTGGCGGTGAGAACCCGATTGGTAAAATAATTAGTTTCAATAAGGAAATTGAGTTGACAGTCAAAGGAACGTATGCTGCTTTACCTGAGAATTGTACTATGCGACCGAAGGCTGTCATTTCCTTGCCTTCTATCTGGAGCCGCCGGATAGGAAATTATTCATGGAACGGTGGGGACAGCTGGAAAGAATATATCCGGTTGAAGCAGGATATTGATTTGGATGAATTGAACAAGCGTATTGATATGGTAGTACAGCAACATATTCCCAGAAGTGATAAGTTGGGAATCACTGTCATGGCAAAACCTGTTCGGGATACGTACCGTGGATATGATGAAGTGAAAAGAATGCGTAATATTATGCTTATTTTAGGTATATCTATTTTGTTTATCACGACATTGAATTATGTGTTGATTTCTATTTCTTCATTGAGCCGGCGTGCCAAAAGTATTGGTGTTCATAAATGCAGCGGAGCGGGAACGGGTACTGTTTTTGGTATGTTTATGTGGGAAACCGGTATTATTATTTTGCTTTCATTGTTTTTGATGGTTTTTTTAATGTTTAATTTCCGGGAATTTGTGGAAGATACTACAGCTGCTAAACTGGAGTCTCTTTTTGCGGTGGAACGTATTTGGGTGCCTTTTGGAGTGACTGCTGTCTTATTCCTCATTGGTGGTGTGCTGCCGGGACGAATTTTTTCAAAGATACCGGTCACACAGGTTTTCCGGCGTTATACAGAGGGTAAGAAAGGATGGAAACGTCCGTTATTGTTTATCCAATTTGCAGGAGTGGCTTTTATATGTGGATTGATGTGTGTAGTGATGCTCCAGTATCATTATGTTATTAATAAAGATCCGGGTTATAATCCTGAGCGGGTAGTGATTGGCGTTAATAATGCACCGGATGCTAAAGCCCGGCTTGCTGCCCGTCACTTTTATGAGGGGCTTCCATACGTGGAAGCATTGACTTCGGCAACTAGCTATCCGTCTAATGGATATAGCGGGCAGATGATACCGGATGAGAAAGGAACGAGTCTTTTTTCCAGCCGTTATGATTTTACTCAGGAGAATTATGTAGCTTTTATGGGAATGGTCATACAGCAAGGGCGTGTGCCTCGTGAATCCGGTGAGGTGGCAGTGAATGAGGAATTTGTACGGAGAATGCATTGGGGAAAAGATGTTTTAGGTAAGAGTATACAGACAGAAGAAGGCCGTGTCAAAATAGTAGGTGTGATTAAAGATTTTAATATTGGCGGATTCTACTCAGAGCTGAAACCGTTTGTCTTGCATCATCATCCCAAAGATTTGGCTGATCTTGTTTATCTCCGTCTGAAGGAACCCTTTGGTGAGAATCTTCAGAAACTGAAGCGTGATGCTGCCGAAGCTTTTCCTAATCAAACAGTCGGCTTTGAAAGCTTGGAACAAAAAATGGCGGATAGTTATAATTCCGTTCGTGTATTTCGTAATGCGACTTTATTGGCGGCAATTGCCATCTTGTTTATTACTTTGATGGGACTGATAGGCTATATTAATGATGAATTACAGCGACGTTCGAAAGAAATTGCTATTCGTAAAGTGAATGGAGCTGAGTCATTTGCGATATTGGAAATGTTGGTGCAAGATGTTCTTTGGATTTCTTTCCCGGCTGTAGTCGCAGGTACACTAGGGGCATGGTATGTAGGTGGTTTATGGATGGAACAGTTTGCTGTGACTGTAGGTTCGCTTGTTCCTTATTATGTATGTGTAGCTATCGTGGTCTTGATATTGATTGTCAGTTGTGTCATTTCCAAAACATGGCGCATTGCCAGTGAGAATCCAGTAAAGAGTATTAAATCAGAATAAAGATCA
>OHFI01000676.1_pt1 | contig 12578 bp, 10 predicted proteins | sample 1567431 | NCBI WGS metagenome assembly OHFI01 (sample SAMEA3879569, study PRJEB24766) | human gut metagenome | biome: human-associated habitat; feature: feces | place: USA | collected 1985/1987 | reverse complement strand
CCTGCCGGTCTGCGGCGAGAGCATTCCGATCCGGGACGAGTTGGAGATCCGTCTGCTGCGTGCCGCGCTGGCTGCCAAAAAGCCGGTGCTGTGCATCTGCCGCGGCCTGCAGCTTTTCAATGGCCAGCTGCACCTGCACGGCGGCCTGTACACTTTTACCGAGGTTCGCCGTTTCACAGTTGGACAGGCGGTTCGTCTTATTGCGCATCTCATTGTAAAGGCGCTGGTCCATGATGCGCATGGCCGCGCCGCCCGCCCCCATGAAGGTGAGCAAATCCTCGATATGATCTGCCACTCTGATGTAGATGGTATTGGCGCCCTTGCGCAGTGCGCGGTGGGGGTGGAAATCATGCTCGGCCAGCATAGCCTCCAGCTGCTGGGACAGATAATGCCGGGTCGAGAGAAATTCCAGATTATAGCTTTTTTCCGGGTCGGTCATCGTGCCGCAGCAGAGGAATGCCGTGGCAATAAACGCCTGCATACAGCTCTGGCATTTAAAATTCTCCGGCCGGATGCGCAGCGTAGGCTCCTTGCCGGTATGGCCGAACAGCGCCAGCATCTTTGCCACCTCAGCAGGCTCCTTGACGCTGAACTCATATACCGGGCCGGTCGGGCGCTCCTTGCTCAGCACAGTGCTCTGCACACCGCAGCGGCGGTAGAGCTTTTGCGCAAAGGCGGCCACGCCCTCGTTTTCGGTCTGCAAGACTACACCGCGGTCATCAAAGTATTTGCCAAAACAGGCCACCGCATAGGCGGCGGCCATGTTACAGCAGGGCTTTGCAATTTTACGGCGCAGTATTTCGTTTTTCACTTCTTGAGAAAAGCTCAAGTCGGTGTACTCCTTATTATAGACTTCGTTTTACATCGCGGTGTTGCACACTGGGGGCGTAGCCCAGCTTTTCGCAAAACGCAGCGATCTTGCGTGCAAAGGTAATCGAGCGGTGCTTGCCGCCGGTGCAGCCCACCGCAATCATCAGCTGGCTTTTGCCCTCCTTGACATACAGCGGCAGTGCAAACTCCAGCATGTGCTCATAGCGGCGCAGAAGCTCCTGTGAGTCGGTCGATGCCATCACATAGTCAACGACCTCCTGATCAAGGCCGGTCTTATGCTTGAGCTCCGGCACATAGAAGGGATTGGGCAGGCAGCGCACATCAAGCACAAGGTCGGCCTCCTGCGGCAGACCGTACTTGAAGCCGAACGACACCACAGTCAGCGCCATCGGGCTTTCCCCTTTGTCCAGAAACAGTCCGCAGATGCGCTCACGGTTCTGTGCTGCCGAGAGCAGCGAGGTATCGATCACATACTTTGCCTTGTCCCGCAGCGGCTGCAGCAGCTTGCGCTCCCGGGCGATTGCCTCGGTGATGGGGACCTTTTCGCTGATGGTGATGGGGTGCTGGCGGCGGGTCTCTTTATAGCGGCGCTGGATCACGGCGTCATTTGCATCCAAGAACAGGATATCATAGTCGATCTTTTTCTCGTCCAGATCTGCCAGAGCCTCCTTGAGCTGCTCAATGCTGCGCACGCCGCGCACATCCATGACGACTGCCACACGGCTGAGCTGGTTTTCGCCCTGCAGGGCGAAGTCCACGATACGCGGCAGCAGCGCCACCGGGATGTTGTCAATGCAGAAAAAGCCGATGTCCTCCAGCGCGTTGACAGCCATAGACTTGCCCGCGCCGGAAAGCCCCGTCACGATCAGAAAATTCATCTTCCCCACCGCTCTCTTATTTTACCACGCGGATCTCGCGTTCCAGCACGAAGCCGGTCTTTTCCTTAACGATACGGCTGACCTGCTCGGTCAGCTCCACCACATCGGCGCAGGTCGCACCGCCGCGGTTGATGACAAACCCGCAGTGCTTTTCGCTGATCTGGGCACCGCCCACGGTGAAGCCGCAGAGACCGCAGTCCTCGATCAGCTTGCCTGCAAAGGCACCCGCCGGGCGCTTGAAGGTGCTGCCGGCGCTGGGCCATTCAAGGGGCTGCTTTTCCCTGCGCTTGCCGAGAAGCTCCTTCATCCGGGCCAGTACCTCCGCACCGTTGCCGCGGTGCAGCACGACTGTTGCCGACAGGATGCACCAGCCGGGGTGCTGTTCAAACACGCTGGTGCGGTAGCCCATGGCAAGATCCTTTGCCGGCAGCACTCGCAGCTCAAGCGTGTCGTCCAGAAAGGTCACACTCTCCAGCACATCCTTCATTTCCCCACCGTAGGCACCGGCGTTCATATAGACGGCACCGCCCACCGTGCCGGGGATGCCGCAGGCGAACTCCAGTCCGGTCAGGCCGAGCGTCTGCGCCTTGCTGCACAGGCGGCCCAAGGTCTGGCCGGCCCCGGCGGTAATGCGCACCACATCGGTGCCTGCATCGGAAGATTCCATCTGAGAAAGTCCGCGCATATCCACTACTGCGCCGTCAAAGCCCGCATCATCAAACAGTGTGTTGGAGCCATTGCCCAGCAGGTAGACCCGCACGCCGTTTTCACGGCAGAGGCGCAGCGTTTCACGCAGCTGCTCCGCATCCTGCGGCGCGCACCAGAACACCGCCGGGCCGCCGATCCGAAAGGTCGTATGGGCCGCGAGCGGCTCCCCCTGCACAAAGGGCAGTTGCTGCCTTGTCAGTGCATCGCACAGTGCTGTGATTGTCTTTTCCTGCATGGATGTCCTCCGTCAGAATTGCTTGCGTCAAATAGAATTTTCCAGAGCAGCCGCACCGATCACGCCGGCATCATTGCGCAGCGTGCAGGCACAGATAGCCGGGAACTTGCCGGTGGTGATGTTGCGGGTCTCATTCTCAGCATATGCGCGGACAGGTGCCAGCAGGACCTCGCCCTGATTGGAAACGCCGCCGCCGATGCAGATGACCTCCGGCTCAAAGGTGTTGATGACATTGGCAATGCCGACGCCCACATACTCGATCCAGCTGTCCACGACCTTCTGCGCGGTCTCGTCTCCCTTGGCAGCAGCGTCAAAGGCCAGCTTGGCATTGACATGGTCGATGTCCTGCGTCATCTGCCACATGATGGTGTTCTTGTTTTCCTGCATGGCCTTCTTGGTCTCGCGGGTCAGGGCGCTGGCGGAGGCATAGCGCTCCCAGCAGCCCTTGCGGCCGCAGGTACACTGGATGCCGTCCTTGACGATGACATTGTGGCCCATCTCACCGGCGGCAAAATTGAAGCCGCGCAGGATCTTGCCGTTCAGGATAATACCGCTGCCGATGCCGGTGCCGAGCGTGATGATGACGGCATCACGATAGCCCTTGGCGCCGCCTGCAATGTACTCGCCGAACGCGGCGGCGTTGGCGTCGTTTTCCACATAGACCTTGCAGCCCAGCAGATTTTCCATATCCGGGCCAAGGTTCCAGTCATAGTACCCGAAGTTCGTATTGAAGCCGACAAAGCCGGTGGTGAAGTTCACGCTGCCCGGGGTGCCGATGCCGACATAGCGGATGTCCGCAAAGTCCACCTTGTTTTCGCGCGCCACAGTGCGGCACAGCTCCGCCAGAGCCTTCTCAAGATCCTGCGCCGGGCGGGGCAGACGGGTAGCCCAGGTCACCTTGCCGACGACCTCAAATTTTTCGTTGACCAGACCGGCGGTCATCGTAGTGCCGCCCAGATCAATACCAATCGTATACTTGCTCATAACAAAATTCCTCCTACTTCTTCTGCACAGGGCTTGCCGTGCAGTTGTAATTCGCGTACCAGATTTTCCCGCGTTGCGTTCACGATCAGCTCCTGCGGGAATTGCATTTCCTCCAGCATGGCATACAGGGCACACAGGCCGTGCTGCAGCTGGTATGTGCTGTGGGCATCGCTGTCCACAGCAATGCGGCAGCCGTTGGCAAGGCATGCAGCCAGCAGCGCCCGCATATTGGGGATACCGTCCTTGCGGACATTGAATGAGTTGCCGTTGAGCTCCACGACCTTGTGGTTTTTAGCAAACGCTCTGGTGACAAGGTCGTAGTCATAGCGGTAGTTTTCCTGCTCGGAATGGCCGATGCAGTCCACATAAGGGTTTTCGGCCACAGCCAGCCAGAGACGATTCGCCTCCCTGCGGGTCAGAAGCCCCGGCACACAGGCACTGTGGATGGACGCCACGACCCAGTCCTGCGCTTTGAGCTGGCTCTGCGAAAGATCCAGCCCGCCCTTGGTATCCATGACATTGGCCTCGGCGCCGTAGAGGATCGCCACACCGTCTATGGTGCGGGGCATGGCGCTCCAGTTTCCGAAATGCCAGGCATGCGGTGCATCGGGCATCGCGGGGGCATGATCTGTCACGGCAAGGGCGCAATAGCCCAGCGCCTTGGCGGCAGCGGCCATCTCCGTAAAGGTGTTGTAGGCGTGGGTGGCGCACAGCGTGTGGGTGTGCAGGTCTGCGATCATCTGCATGGAATGAAAAAACCTCTTTTTACTTTGTAATGTCGTCCTGCAGGCCCAACTGGGTCAGCAGTTCCTTGGCAGCGTTGTAGCCCATCTCCTTCTGGCGGTTGTTGATGGCTGCCGTTTCCAGAATGACCGCCAGATTACGGCCCGGCATAACGGGGATCAGCATACTGGGCACCTTAACGCCAAGAATGTCATAATACTCTGTCTCAAGGCCCGTGCGGTCGTAGTTCTTCGTGCGATCCCACGGCTCAAGCTGGACGACCATCTCAACCTCCACACTGGAGCGCACCGAGCCGATGCCGAACACGCGGGCAACATTGATGATGCCGATGCCGCGCAGCTCAATAAAGTGGCGGATGTTGGCGGGCGCCGTGCCGAGGATCTTGCGGTAGGAGACCCTGCGCAGTTCAACAGCATCATCGGCAATCAGACGGTGGCCGCGCTTGACCAGCTCAATGGCGGTCTCACTCTTGCCGACGCCGGAATCACCGAGGATCAGGATGCCCTCGCCGTAGACCTCCACCAGTACACCGTGGCGGGTGATGCGGGGTGCCAGCTCGGTGTTCAGCGTCGTGATAAGCTGGCCCATCAGGGCGGAGGTCATCTCAGTAGACATCAGAATCGGCACACCGTACTTTTTTCCGTACTGCATCATCTCAGACAGCGGCTGCATGCCGCGGCTCAGCACCACGGCGGGCGGCTGGAAGGAGAAAAGCTTTTCCAGATGGGTGTTGCGCAGGGTGGTGGTCAATTCATCCAGATAGGACATCTCGGTCAGGCCGATGATCTGGATGCGCTTGCTGTCGAAATTTTCATAGTAACCGGCCAGCAGGATGCCCGGGCGGTACACCTCCGTTGCCGTGACCTGGATCTTTTCCAGCTCACAAGGGGTGTAGGCGATCGTCAGGTTGGCTTCCTCAGCCAGCTTTGCCAGGGAAACGGAGAACTCAGACACAGTGGAACGCCTCTTTTCTTTTAGCATTATGTTTTATTATACCGTAATTGCCCGTTTTTGTACAGAGGCCGCGTGCGAACACAAGCAAAAAAATACCCGCTGTTTTTTTGCAAAACAGCGGGCAGACACGGTATCAAACAGGGCGCAGGGCGGCAAACGCTCTGCGCAGAGTCTTCTGCAGCCAGAGCAGGGCCTCCGCCGCCGCAAACGCAGCGGCCAGATAGACCACATACAAAAACGCCGTATCCCGGCGGGACAGCGCCGCCAGATCAAAATGGGCGGCCATATCCTGAATCAGAACATGATGCACAAGAAACACCGCGTAGGAGATTTTTGCCAGCCGCGCGCCCAGCACACGCGGCCACGGGCGGTCCAGCAGCGGGGCCGCCAGCGCCAGCAGGATAAAAACAGCGGCACCGGCGAGTGCGCAGGTGATCTTGCCGTCAAGGCTGCGGGCGGCGGCAGCACCTGCCAGCAGCGCCGCAGGCAGGATGTACTGCGCACGCTTCGGCATGGTCAGAAAGGTCATACCGAAAAGAAATTCCGGGATATGCACCGCGACCAGACGCGCATCCCAGCCCAGCAGATGGATCGGAATACACACCACAAGGGTGACGCCCCAGGTCAGCCAGATATTTCTGCGCAGCGCCCGCTGCAGCAGCGGGAACAGCAGATACAAAAACAGGATGCTGCCGAGGAACCACTCTCCCACGCAGGCAAAATCCATACCGACCCAGCCTGCTGCCACGGCAAAGTTATCCAGCCCAAGGAAGGTCAGCACCAGCGTGATCGTCTTTGCCCCGGCAAAGCTGCCAGGCCTTGTCACAAACCTCCAGCTGAACACAACGAACCATGCCAGCCAAAAGAGCGGGTAGACCGCCCCGGCACGCTTTTTGTAGAACTGCGCAGGGCTTTGATTTTCCGGGACCGTCAGCGCCAGCGAAGCGCCCGACACGATAAAGAACAGCGTGGAGCCGAAATCCCCCAGATAGATGCCCAGCGGCAGCGTGCTGGTAAACAGCTTATGCGGCAGGGTGAAATACCCCGTGACCGTGGCGTTGAAATGCACAGTCAGGATGCAGCCCAGCGCCACGGCACGGACCAGATCCAGATAAAAAAGGCGTTGCTTTTTGATGGGTGTTCTCCCCTTTTACTTTGTTTGCAGCCGATGCTTGATCAGACGCCCAAGCTGCTTTGCCACAGCGGCCGGCTGTGCAGCCGCTGTTTCATACGCATTGAGAATGTCAGCACGCGCCACAGCCTGAGCCGCTGTTTCAAAGCTGGCGGCGTATGCGCCGTTTGCTTGTGCGATCAGGGCCAGCCGCCAGGCGTCATGCTGGTTTTTGCAGTCCGGAATGCCCTGCGGGAAAGCAGACTCCCGCACCAGCATCCAGCCGCAGTTGGGTGCCGGCAGAGGCTCCTCACCGACAGGGACCTGCGCCTGACTTTGCAGGCTTTCTTTCTCCGCCAGCCATTGGCGGCGCTGCGCCGCAGCACAGCCCGCGTACAGCGGCACAGAGGGGCTCAGGATGCCGAGCAGCGGCTGCTTTTCAAACCAGATGGCAGCCTGCTCCATCAGCGCATCCGCCTGTGCGGCTGCCTGCCGGGTATACCAGTCGGTTACCGGGTCTGTCTCTGGCAGCGCATAGCGGATCAGCCGCAGCCCCAGCACAGCCGGGTCAGCCTGCGTTTGGGTGGGCATCCCAACAACATAGCGCCAGTGCAGGTTTTTGGACAGCGCCGCCAACGGCTGGGTCTTAAGCAGCGACACGAGCAGAAGATCCAGCGGGAAACTGGTTTTCTCATGGAGATAGCCGCACAGCTCCCGCGCCGCCATGCCGTCTGTGCGGCGCAGCTCATCCCCGTAGGGCGTGAACAGACTGCGCCGCTTGAAGAACGGACAGCCGCGCTTTTCCAGCAGCTCCCGTGGGCAGGCCATGATCGGGTTGACAAAGACGCCCCTCATATCCTCCGTCTGCACATAGGTATCCCATGTATACCCCTTGGCGGCAAAATAAGGCGTGAACCGCGTTTCATGGCGGATGACGGACTCCTCGTAGCTCTTTGGCAGGGGCATTTCCTGCCAGTAGCGCCAGAAATCATCACTAGTGAAAAGCCGGGGCCGCAGCGCGAGGAAATGGGACTGGATATGCTCCGGCACATTCCCGCCGAACCGCGGGCTTTTCATTGCATAGTGACGGGTCAGGCCCCAAAAGTCCAGCGCCGGGCGTGCCTGCATTGCCTCAAACATCGGCTGCAGCTCACAGACCGGGCCTGCCAGCGTGTAGTTCATGAGGATGATCTCCTCATATTCCGCCAGTGCCTCCCGGCCGATGGTGAGCAGTGCCTCCCGGTAAGCCCCCACATCAAAGCCGGTGTTTTCCCGCTCTATGCAGCCCGCGCCGGACTGGCGCACCCACACCCGGTCCGCCGGGGCCAGCGCACCGTTTGTGACAAAGATGACCTTGCCGTATTTCTGCACTGCCTGCACAGCAATGCGGCAGGCAGTGTCAATACAGCCCGTCGGGTCATAATGGAAGTAGATGACCAGTCGTTTCATGGCAGATCAATCCTCATAGGGGCCCTCATGCGGGCCGAAAATCGCGCGCTTTGTATTGATGATGACCCGGTAGGAGCCGCCGGGCAGATTGTCCCGCAGCCAGTTCCGGGCATGGCGGCGCTTGCTGTCAGAATACGGGCCGTAGTGGCTGAACAGATGGTGGCGCTTGTAGGCAAACCCTACCGCCGAGCTGGACGCCCCATAGAAGGTCGTGCAGTCAAAGACGCGGGCCAGCGGGCGGATCATGGCGGATGCGTAGGCCTGCATCGTATCGTTGTGGGTGACGGCATAGCTTTTGCTCATGACAACGGCCGGGTAGTAGCCTGCGCTCTGGGCCACAAACGGGTAGATGCGCTCGATGGCATGGCTGATCGTACCGTCCTGCGGCAGCGGCTCCGGCGGGAAGTCAGTATGCTTCCAGCCGTGGTCGAACAGCGGCGCGAGCGCCCGCGGGCGGAACCAGAACACACTGCCGTAGGGCGCAATGGGCGATTTTTCACCCGAGATGGGTACATCCAGCCCCAGATCCTTCATCAACTTCTTCGTATTTTCAAAGTTCGGGCCCCAGCCGCCGGAGCACATATTCATAAAATACAGTCCGTGGGTCGGGTACGGCGGGCAAAGGATACCGAGGTAAGGGTCCTTCTCAAACTCGCACAGAACATTCAGCACATGCGCCGAATTTTTGCAGACATTCTCATTGCAGACATAGCCGAAGCCTGCACCCACGCTGCCGGGCTTTGTCTGGACGGCTTTTTTGTCATGCATAAAGCAGGCGTAGTCATATTCCCGCAGCTGCGGGGCCAGATCGCAGAGGAAGGCCGCCACATCGCGGCCCTGATTCTCCACCACAGTCACGGTAACGCTGTGTACCGGCAGACCGGCAAAGGCTGCCTCGATCTGCGGCTTTTTATCGGCACTGCTCGTTGTGATAAAAACATCGGTCTGTGGCGGAAATTTGGCGGCAAAGGCCCTGCTCTGGCCGAGCATATCCATAAAATACAGGTGCATGGCCAGCGCGATGCGGCGGTTTTTGCAAAGGCTCTGCGCCGCAGCGGCATCCTGCACGGTCGGTTCAATGATGCGGGTCAGCGCCAGATTCCGTGTGAAATCGTGGGGGTGCATCGTCCGGATCATATTCTTCCAGATCAGCTCCAGCGGGTAGTCCGTCTCATCGCGCAGATAGTCATACAGCTCCTGCACCGGCTCGCCCGCGGTATCGTTGAGGTAGGCCTCCAGCTCATGCATAAAGCTGCGGCGCTTGAAAAGCGGGCACTTTTTTTCGCGCAGCAGCAGCGTCGGGCAGACCAGCAGCGGGTAGTCGGTAAACTCCTTCAGGTCATCGGTCTTGACATAGACATCCCACTTAAAGCCCTTGTCCCCGAACTGCTTGGTGAACACAGCCTCATACCGCTGCACCGAGTCGGTGTAGCTTTCGATCATCGGCATCGTATCCCAATAGGCCTGCAGCTCCGGGTTCTGCACAAAGCGCTTGCGATAGACAATGAAATGGGACTGGATATGCACCGGCAGATAGTTGTAAAGATGCTTGCCCTTGAAGGGGTTTGACTTTGCGCCGTGGTGTACGGAAAGGCCCCAGAAATCCAGATCCTGATTTTCCCACATGGCCTCGAACATCTCCCGCAGCGGGCGCACGGGGCCCATAAGGGTCGAGTTCGTCATGACGATCTCGTCATATTCCGACAGCTTCTCCCAGCCGTAGAAATCGAGCGCCGTCTTGTAGGCCCATACATCGAGCCCCTTGTTTTCCCGCACGATGATCGTATCGGTGAACTGCTCAAAAGCGGCGCGTCCCTGCGCGCTGAGCTTGCCGTTGCAGACAACGACCAGCTCGGTCAGGTTCTTATGCAGATCTGCGAGATAGTAGGTGATGAAATCATCCACATCGCCGTTTTTTTCGTAGAAGAAAAAGATGCCTAATCGTTTCATTGCTGTTCCTTTTTATCCATGGCCAGAATCCGGTTGATCTTTGTCGGGTCACCCCAGGTGCCCGGGCTGTCGTAGGGGCGGTCCGGGAATGCGCCGTAGTCGAGCCTGATCTTATAGTTTTTGTCCCGCAGGAATTTTTCCACACGGTCTGCCAGGCTCATGGGCTTGCCGGTGCATACATTGATGATGCCGTTGATCCGGTCCTGCACGCTGGCCGCCACGATCATATTGGCAAGCTCATCCACATCAATAAAGTCGTAAAGATTGCTGCCGCTCGTGAACGGGAAGGTCGCCTTGCCGTCCTGCTCTGCCTGCGTGATTTTGGCAAAGATCGAGCTGCCGTGGGCCTCATCCCCCGTGATATAGTACGCGCGCAGCCAGTGCAGCCTGCAGGGGGAATCCGCAAGGCTGAGCATCAGGCTCTGGCGCAGGGCGTTTTTCGCAATGCCGTACTGGCTCTGCGGCTTGCAGGGGGTGCTTTCGTTGATGGCACCCTCCCAGTAGCCGACCTCATGCATCGTGCCCATAACGCTCAACCCCTGCAGACCGCCCTCCACCAGCGTGTTGAGAAAGGTCACATGGCTGGACAGATCCTTCATGTGGGCAGCAGAATTGTGGCGGAAGCCGTCGCGCCACGCCAGATGGATGCAGATGTCCGGGCTGCCCAGCTTCTTGTACAGATCAGGATCTCCGCTGAACAGCGGTTCATCACAGAATTCTGCACGCTCATCCACGCCCTTGAAGTTGAAATCCGCCGCAATGACACGATAGCCGCGGTCAAGGGCATTCTTTACAACATGACGGCCGATATACCCCGCCGCGCCGGTAACAAGAATCGTTTTCATAGCTATTCCTCTCTGACCGGCAGCAGATCATACAATCTCTGCAGCCGCATCTGGTATAAAAGCAGTGCCACGGTCTGTTTCTTATTGTGCCCTGCATCGTGTAAAATGTCAACCATCCCGCCGGGATACGGGCCCAGCACCTGCCGCAGCGTCTGCCAGGCGCGGCGGCGAATGGCGCCGGGGGCGTGGGCGTCCCGCAGCTGGTGCATCAAAAATGTGACTGCCTGAGCGCGGCGATCCTTCCAGACGACCTGCAGTTCATCGGCATCACACCAGCGCTGGGCGGCGTGAAATTCCGCCTCCATCCATGGCTCCAGCGCCCGGATGCGCCCCAGCAGCGCCTGGGCTGACCGCGCACAGGAGGTGCTTTGCGTGCCCTCAAAATGGCGGTAAACCACCTGCGGGATATAGACTGCTTTGCTGATGCGCCGGTAGGCGGCGGCATTGAAAACGAAATCCTCCAGCCCGAAGCTGCATCGCTCATTGAAGCGCAGCCCCAGCAGCGCGGTGCGGCGGTAGAGGGCGTTCCAGACAAACTGCGGGCCGCTGTTTGTCAAAAAGGCTCCGTAGCCGCCGCTGCCAAGCTCGATTGTGCAGGCCTGCCCGGCAGGATGCGACTGCTGGACCATTGTCCCGTCAGGGCGCTGGCGTAGCAGCTCATAGCCGCCGCGCACGATGTCCGCATGGGTATCCTCCGCCGTCTGCAGCAGCAGCTTGAGCGCCCCCTGCCAGAGCAGGTCATCATCATCGCAGAAGGTCAGAAATTCTCCGCTCGCTGCCTCCAGCCCGCGGTTGCGGGCCGCACAGATCCCGGCGTTTTTTTGGGTTATGACATGGATGCACTGGTTTTGGCTGGCCAGCGCATGGCATATTTTGTCCGTTGCATCCGTGGAGCCATCGTTGACGATGATGATCTCCAGCCCCGGCACCTGCTGCGAAAGGATCGACTCGACTGCGGTGCGCAGCGTCGTCTCGGCGTTGTACGCCGGGACGATCACACTGAGTTTTGCCATGACACCGCTCTCCCTTCGCAGTTATTTTTTGAGCTTCTGATAGATTTTCCCGTAGGGAAGCGGCAGCGGAGCCAGCCGCTTTAAAAAGCCGATCTTCCACCGCGCCGTGCCAAGGTCGCGCCCGGCGGCTGCAGGGTGGGTCAGGTAATACCCCACGCTGCGGGGTGCTGCCAGCGGGTAGATGCCGCCGTCCTCAACGGTCAAGTCCCCGAGCAGCTTTGCCTGTAAAGCAGTAGGGCTTTCCACCAACCGCAAAAACGGAGTGATTGCGCGCTGCGGCTCTATTGCCTGCCCGTTCAGCACGCTTTTCTGCCATTCTTGCGCAAAATACAGCACACCGCGCTGCAGCTCGGCTACTAACGGCTCGGCCGGCTGGGTAGCGGTATTCACGCGAAAGCCCACAGGCGTTTTCGTGTAGCTGAGGGTCGCCCCGACATCCTGCGAGAGCAGGCGTTCCAAAAGGGGCTGCCCTGCCCAGTAGATGCGCGGTGCCGGGGCACCGTCAAAGAGAAACACCTCGGTGCGCGCCGCGCCGAACCGGCTGCGCAGCCGGTCATCCGCCGAAAGCTGCATCCCATGCAGCTCCGTCCCAAGCAGCTTTTCCAGCAGCAGCTGGGTCGTGCCGCCGCTGCCGATGTCCACAAGGATATCCCCCGTCCGCAGCGGCCTGCTCTGCAGGTAACCCGTGACTGCATTGGCCGTTTCGGGGCGCGGCAGCTTTGCCAAAAACGCATACAGTGCTTTTGTGTCCGGCGTCTTGAGGTCGAAAACGCTTTCCGCCTCACCTTCCGGGCAGACAGTGCCGCAGTACGCGGCAAGCTGCGCGCCGGTCAGCCGTTGGCGCGGCAGCGCCGCCAGCACGCACGCATACTCACC
>OHFI01000674.1_pt1 | contig 12619 bp, 8 predicted proteins | sample 1567431 | NCBI WGS metagenome assembly OHFI01 (sample SAMEA3879569, study PRJEB24766) | human gut metagenome | biome: human-associated habitat; feature: feces | place: USA | collected 1985/1987 | reverse complement strand
GCGATCCCGGCTATTACAGCTGGATTCTGAACAGTGATTTTACCCTGAATACCAAAGCCACGCTGACCAAGATACGTCTGCGTGAAATGACTCAGAAATAAATGGCAAATATACTGAAAGGGAAGAAAATAGTATTGGGCATTACGGGCAGCATTGCCGCCTATAAAGCATGCTATATTATTCGCGGACTGATTAAGCGTGGTGCAGAGGTGCAGGTGGTCATTACGCCTGCCGGAAAAGAATTTATTACCCCTATCACGCTCTCTGCCCTGACCAGCAAACCGGTTATCAGTGAGTTCTTTGCCCAACGCGATGGCACCTGGAACAGCCATGTGGACCTCGGTCTGTGGGCAGATGCCATGCTGATAGCCCCGGCTACGGCTTCCACCATCGGCAAGATGGCGAATGGCGTGGCAGACAATATGCTGATTACCACCTATCTTTCCGCCAAAGCTCCGGTGTTTGTGGCGCCTGCCATGGACCTGGACATGTATGCCCATCCTTCCACCCAAAAGAATCTGGATACACTCCGCTCTTATGGAAACCACATCATAGAACCTGCTACGGGAGAACTCGCCAGCCATCTGGTGGGGAAAGGCCGTATGGAGGAGCCGGAGAATATCATCCGCCACCTGGAAATGTACTTTGCTGCCAAAGATGGCGACCTGGTGGGCAAGACAGTGATGATAACCGCAGGACCTACTTATGAGAAGATAGACCCGGTGCGCTTCATCGGCAACTATTCTTCCGGCAAGATGGGACTTGCCCTGGCAGATGAATGTACCGCCAGAGGGGCCAAGGTGATACTGATTGCCGGTCCGGTGCAGCAAGGCACTTACTTCCCGATGCACCAGTACCATGCGGTAGAGTCGGCGCAGGAGATGTTCGAGGCTGCATCCGCCGCCTTTGTCCATGCCGATGCCGCCATCTTGACGGCTGCCGTGGCAGACTACACCCCCGAACAAGTGGCGGATGAGAAAATCAAGCGTGAAAAGACCGGGGAGATGAGTTTGAACTTGAAACCTACTCGCGACATAGCCGCTTTCTTAGGCAATCTGAAGAACGATACAGAGCACCAACGGCGCCTCCTCGTAGGCTTTGCCCTTGAGACTCATAACGAGCAGATGAATGCGGAAGACAAGCTCAACCGCAAGAATCTGGACTTCATCGTGCTGAACTCCCTGAACGACAAGGGAGCCGGTTTTCGTTGCGATACCAATAAAATCAGTATCATAGACCACCAGGGAAAGACGGACTACCCCTTGAAGTCCAAAGCCGAAGTGGCTGCCGACATCGTAGACCGTCTGGTGAAAGATTTAAATAGTAAATAGTAAATCGTCAAATCGTCAATATCCTTATGTTGCGTTCGCTTTACATACAGAATTATGCGCTTATTGAAAAGCTCGATATCAGCTTCAGCAGCGGTTTCTCGGTGATAACGGGTGAGACCGGTGCTGGAAAATCCATTATTCTGGGTGCCATCGGTCTGCTGCTGGGACAGCGTGCCGATGTGAAAGCCATTCGTGTAGGAGCTTCGAAGTGCATTATCGAGGCCCGTTTTGATATTTCCGCTTACGGTATGCAGCCTTTCTTTGAGGAGAATGAGTTGGAGTACGAGGAAGAATGCATCCTGCGCCGCGAGGTGTCCGCTTCGGGCAAGAGCCGGGCATTCATCAATGACACGCCTGCTTCATTGGTTCAGATGAAGGAGTTGGGAGAACAGCTGATTGACGTGCATTCCCAGCATCAGAACCTATTGCTGAACAAGGAAGGGTTTCAGTTGAATGTACTGGACATCTTGTCGCATAACGAAGAGGCCTTGTCTGCTTACCAGCATATCTTCGGAGCATGGAAGCAGGCACAGCAGGATTTGGAGGCCCTTGTTGCCCGTGCCAATCAGGATAAGTCGGACGAAGACTATATCCGTTTCCAACTGGAACAGTTGGAAGAGGCACACTTGTCTGCCGGTGAGCAGGAGGAGCTGGAGCAAGAGGCAGATACGCTGAGCCATGCGGAAGAGATAAAGGCCGGACTCTATCGGGTAGGGCAGACGCTCTACTCGGACGAAGGAGGCTTGTTGTCCGGGCTGAAGGAATGCCTGAATACGATGCTCGGCCTGCAGAGGGTTTATCCGGTTGCCGGGGAACTTGCCGAACGCATGGAAAGCACTTATATCGAGTTGAAGGATATTTCGCAGGAAGTGTCGGGTAAGGAGGATGAAATAGAGTTCAACCCCGAACGTCTGGATGAAGTGAACGAACGTCTGAACTTGATTTATACGCTCCAACAGAAGCACCGCGTTTCCACTGTCGGTGAACTTCTGGCGTTGACGGATGAATACGCCACCAAACTCTCAGCCATCACTTCGTCCGACGAGCACATCGAGGAACTGAAAGCGCGTTGCGACGCTTTATATAATAAGGTGAAAAAGCAGGCTGCCGTCCTCACCAAGGCGCGTACTGCCGCTGCCCGTGAAGTGGAGAAGCAGATGGCTGCGCGGCTGGTTCCGTTGGGCATGCCCAATGTCCGTTTCCAGGTAGAGATAGGTGCCCGCAAAGAGCCGGGCATACACGGGGCGGATACTGTGAACTTCTTGTTTTCCGCGAATAAGAACGGGGCATTGCAAAGCGTCTCCTCCGTAGCTTCGGGTGGTGAAATAGCCCGCGTCATGCTCTCCATCAAAGCAATGATAGCCGGTGCCGTCAAGCTTCCTACCATTGTATTCGACGAAATAGATACCGGAGTCTCCGGCGAGATAGCCGACCGCATGGCGGATATCATGCAGGAGATGGGCGAGCAGGACCGCCAGGTAATCAGTATCACCCATCTGCCCCAGATTGCTGCCCGCGGACGCGCCCATTATAAGGTGTACAAGCAGGACAACGAGACGGAAACAAACAGTCACATCCGTCGTCTGACCGACGATGAACGTGTGGAAGAAATAGCCCATATGCTGAGTGGCGCTAAGCTGACCGAAGCCGCACTGAACAATGCCAGAGCATTGCTGGAAGTATCAAATAGTAAATAGTAAATCGTCAAATAGTAAATACCCATATATGGTTGATAACAGTGAAATGATTTTCGGCGTCCGTGCCGTGATAGAAGCCATTCAGGCAGGAAAAGAGATAGACAAGATATTGGTAAAGAAGGACATTCAGAGTGATTTGTCAAAAGAACTGTTCGCTGTCTTGAAAGGGACTTTGATACCGGTACAGCGCGTTCCGGTGGAACGCATCAACCGCGTGACGCGTAAGAATCATCAGGGAGTGATTGCCTTCATCTCTTCAGTCACTTACCAGAAGACGGAGGACCTGGTACCTTTCCTTTTCGAGCAGGGCAAGAATCCTTTGTTTGTGATGCTCGACGGCATCACGGATGTCCGCAATTTCGGCGCCATTGCCCGTACTTGCGAATGTGCGGCGGTGGATGCCGTGATTATCCCTGCACGGAACAGCGTATCTGTCAACGCAGATGCCATGAAGACCTCGGCAGGAGCCTTGCACACCTTGCCCGTTTGCCGCGAACACAGCCTGAAAGAGACCCTGCAATTCCTCAAGAACAGTGGTTTCCATATCGTGGCAGCCACGGAGAAAGGCGATTACGACTATACCAAAGCCGACTATACCGGTCCGATGTGCATCATTATGGGTGCCGAAGACAAGGGGGTGTCCTATGACAACCTGGCGTTGTGTGACGAGTGGGTGAAGATTCCCATGTTGGGAACCATTGAGTCCCTCAATGTTTCCGTTGCAGCCGGCATTTTGATTTATGAAGCGGTAAAACAAAGAACCAACTAAGATATGAAAAAGAAATTGCTGTTGATGCTCACTCTCTGTTTATTGGCTCAGTGGAGTGTGGCACAAGCCCCGAAGTGGGTAGACAAAGCCAAACGTGCCGTTTTTTCGGTGGTGACCTACGACCAGAACGATAAGATACTGAATACTGGAAACGGCTTTTTTGTCACTGAAGATGGCGTTGCGCTTTCTGACTACACCTTGTTCAAAGGTGCCCAGCGCGCCGTTGTGATGAGCTCGGACGGGACACAGATGCCGGTGGAGGCCATTATGGGGGCCGATGACATGTACGATGTTGTCAAGTTCCGTGTCGGCATCCCCGGAAAGAAAGTCACGGCACTCACTTTGGCTGCTGTGGCTCCGGCTGCCGGTGCGGATGTATATCTGCTGCCTTATTCCACCCAGAAGGACCGTTCCTTCACTGCCGGGAAAGTAAAGGAAGCTGATAAGATTTCCGGCAACTATTCCTATTATACGCTCGATATGCGTCTGAAGGACAAGATGGTGAGTTGTCCGCTGATGACTGTGGACGGGCAGGTCTTTGGCCTTGCGCAGAAGTCCTCCGGACAAGACACGGCTACCATCTGCTATGCCATTGATGCCAATTTCGCCATGTCACAGAATATCTCCGCATTGTCTTATGGAGATATGTCATTAAAGGGCATCGGTATCAAGAAGGCATTGCCTGATACCGAAGAGCAGGCTTTGGTGTTCCTCTACATGGCTTCTTCCCAACTGTCTCCGGAGAAGTATATGGAGACTCTGAACGATTTCATTGCACAATATCCTGCCAGTGCCGACGGTTATCTGCGCCGTGCTTCCCAGCATCTGTTCATGTCCCGTGAAGATGCTTCCATGGATAAGGTCGCCGCAGATATGGATAAGGCTTTGGAGGTTGCCGCAAAGAAAGATGATGTGTATTACAACCGGGCCAAGATAATCTATAATTATGCATTGGGCAAGCCCGAGAAAGTTTATAAGGACTGGTCGCTCGACAAGGCTCTGGACGAGGTACGGAAAGCGATAGCCATTGACGAGCTTCCGGTTTATGTCCAGTTGGAGGGTGACATCCAGTTTGCCAAGCAGGACTATCCGTCGGCATTTACCAGCTATGATAAAGTGAATAAGACCATTCTGGCCTCTCCGGCTACCTTCTTCAGTGCCGCCAAGACCAAGGAATTGATGCAGGCGCCTGCCGAGGAGGTACTGGCTCTGATGGACAGTTGTGTGGCCCGCTTTACCCAGCCCTATACGGAGGAAGCCGCCCCTTACTTGCTGGAGCGTGCCCAAGCCCGTATGAATGCAGACCAGGCGCGTAATGCCATGCTGGATTATGACGCCTATTACAATGCCGTGAACGGTAAAGTGAACGACATGTTCTACTATTACCGTGAGCAGGCTGCTTTGAAGGCTAAGCAGTACCAGCGTGCGCTGGACGATATGGCGAAAGCCATCGAACTGAATCCGGAGGATTTGACTTACCGTGCCGAACTGGCAGTGGTGAATCTTCGCGTGGGACGTTACGAAGAGGCGTTGAATGTGCTGAAGGCTGCTCTGGAGAAAGACCCTAAGTATGCCGAGGCCTACCGTCTGATGGGTATCGCCCAGCTGCAGATGAAGAAGGACAAGGAAGCTTGTGCCAGCTTTGCCAAGGCAAAGGAATTGGGTGACCCCAATGTGGATGCTTTGATTGAGAAACATTGCAAGTAAAGGGATGGGATAGAATAAAGGCTCTGCTTTCGCAAGCAGAGCCTCTGTTTTGGGGAACTCCCCCGTGTTAAATGAGTTAAGTCTAGGTATAACAGGTTATGAGTGAAATTACGTTGTTTTATTTATAAAATGCGTGGATTTCCGGAATACTGCATATACTTCGGATTTTTTTATTTCAAAAAAGAAAATAGACTCGATTATTAATAAAAACAAACTTTGACAATCATGAAGAAAGTGATTTGCAGCCAGAAGGCACCGGGCGCTATAGGCCCTTATAGTCAGGCTATCGAAGCCGGCGGAATGGTATTTGTATCAGGTCAGTTGCCTATTGACGCAGCTACCGGAGTGATGGTGCGGAAGCGCAAGCCCGCCAGTCTTTGGAGAATATAAAGCATATTCTGGAAGAGGCAGGCCTGGGCATGGCAAATATTGTGAAGACAACCGTTTTCCTGGCAGACATGTCCTTGTTCGCTGATATGAACAAGGTATATGCCACTTATTTTGACGGTGCTTTCCCGGCACGTTCGGCTGTGGCAGTGAAGGCGCTGCCTAAAGACGCCTTAGTAGAGATTGAGTGCATCGCGGTTCGCTAACAAGTCGGCCACAATGAAACTGCTGCCTCCCACGAAGATGAAATCTTCCGGGAGGCTTTTTTCTTGTGCGGCCCGCACGGCGGCGGGTACGTCAAGATAGCAATGCCCTTTCAGGCCAGCTGCTGCGGCCAGCTCCTGCAGTTCGCTTTCGGGCAATGCCCGCTTCACGCTGGCTTTGGTGAAGTAGTAGGTCGCTTCCCGGGGTAGCAAGGCCAGTACCCCCCGTATATCCTTGTCATTCACCATGCCTATGACGATGTGTAGCTGTCGGTAAGTCTGTTGCTTCAGTTGTTCTGTAATGTAGGTGATGCCTCCCACATTGTGGCCGGTGTCACAAATCAGGGTGGGCGAGTCCTGCAGTTTTTGCCAGCGTCCCATCAAGCCCGTCAGTTCCACCACACGGGCAAAGCCACTGCGCACTGCTTGTCCGTCCAGCCGGTAGCCGGCTTCTTTCAGTAGCGGGAGGGCGGTGAGTACGGTCTGGGCATTTTTCTGCTGGTAGAGCCCTTTCAGTTCGTATTCTATTCCGGGATAGTCCTCACGGTCGTTCTCTTCGGCAAAGTAGATAGGAGCACCCGTCGCCTGCGCTTTTTCCAGAAACACCGCTTTCGTTTCGGGAGTGGTCTCGCCGATTACAACGGGGATACCGCTTTTAATGATTCCTGCCTTCTCTCCTGCAATTTTGGCCAAGGTGTCCCCCAGGAATTGGGTATGGTCAAAACTGATGTTGGTGATGATGCATACATCCGGACGGATGATATTGGTACAGTCCAGGCGTCCGCCTAGTCCCACCTCGATTACGGCTACATCCACCTTTTCATCGGCAAAGTAGCGGAAGGCCATGGCGGTGGTCAGCTCAAAGAAAGAGGGATGGAGGGGTTCGAAGAAGCCACGTTCCTGCTCTACAAAACGGATGACGTATTCCTCGGGTATAGGCTGTCCGTTAATCCGGATGCGCTCCCGGAAATCCACCAGATGGGGCGAGGTATAGAGCCCGACCCTGTATCCTGCCTCTTGCAGTATGGCGGCAAGCGTATGCGAGCAGGAACCCTTTCCATTGGTACCAGCCACATGAATGCTGCGGAAACTGCGGTGGGGATGTCCGAAGTGTTCGTCCAGGGTCAGAGTGTTTTCCAACCCTTCCTTGTATGCTGAGCCGCCCACTTGCTGAAACATGGGCACACTGTTATATAAGTAAGTTAAAGTGTCCTGATAATCCATCTTTTATAATATTTAACGGAGAAGCAATCCTTTCTCCCTATTAATTTGTTATCTTTAAAAGCGACAAAGATAATGCAGACCGAACGCAATCAAGCTTGCTTGAAATTGCTTGCAGTGTAGCTTATCTTAAGCTTATGCAAAGGTATTAACAATTTAAATCTAACGTGTATGGGAGCTAAGAAAAATTTTGTGATTGATACGAATGTGATTCTTCACGATTATAACTGTTTGAAGAATTTTCAAGAGAATGACATTTATCTTCCCATCGTAGTCCTTGAAGAACTGGACAAATTCAAGAAAGGTAATGAGCAGATTAATTTCAATGCGCGTGAGTTCGTCCGTGAGCTTGATTTGATTACCGATGATAATCTGTTCACCAAAGGGGCGCCATTGGGAGAGGACTTAGGCCGTCTGTTTGTGGTGGCAGGCATGGTGGACTCTCCCCGAGTACGTGATTCCTTTCCCGAACGCATCCCCGACCATCAGATTCTGTCGGTAGTGGACTGGCTTTCCACCAAAAAGCCTAAAATGAAAACCATCCTTGTCACGAAAGACGTGAATCTGCGCATGAAGGCGCGTTCCATCGGTCTGCTGTGCGAAGACTACATCAATGATAAGGTAATCAATGTGGATATATTCGAAAAGTCGAATGAAGTGTTCGAGGGTATTGACCCTGCGCTGATAGATCGCATTTATTCTTCCAAAGAAGGACTGGACATCAGCGAGTTCGATTTTAAGGACATCATTCGTCCTAATGAATGCTTTGTGCTGAAGAGTGACCGCAGCAGTGTGCTTGCGCGTTATAATCCCTTTGCCCATTCGATTTGCCGGGTCCACAAGACAAAGAATTATGGCATTGAACCGCGCAATGCCGAGCAGAGCTTTGCTTTTGAGGTGCTGAACGACCCGAACATCAAGCTGGTTGCCCTGACCGGCAAGGCGGGAACCGGCAAGACCCTGCTGGCATTGGCCGCCGCATTGGGAAAACTTACCGACTACAAGCAGATTCTCCTGGCACGTCCCATCGTGGCCCTATCCAATAAAGACCTTGGATTCCTTCCCGGTGATGCCAATGAGAAAGTGGCTCCTTACATGCAGCCTTTGTTCGATAATTTGAATGTAATCAAGCATCAGTTCGCTGCCAATTCCTCTGAAGTGAAACGCTTGGAGGATATGCAAAAAAGTGAACAATTGGTCATCGAGGCATTAGCCTTTATCCGCGGGCGCAGTTTGAGCGAGACCTACTGTATTATTGATGAAGCCCAAAACCTGACTCCGCATGAGATTAAGACCATCATCACCCGTGCCGGTGAAGGCACAAAAATGGTGTTTACCGGTGATATTCAGCAGATAGACCAACCCTATCTGGACAGTCAGTCCAATGGGCTTGTTTATATGATAGACCGCATGAGGGACCAGAATTTGTTTGCCCATGTCAATCTGGTGAAAGGGGAGCGTAGCCAGTTGAGCGAGTTGGCAAGTAATCTGATGTAGCGGATACCGCATTTTCTGGGGTAAAATTATTTCCATCCCGCTTTCCAACTGTTAAAACGAGGGAGGGCGGGATAGTTTCTTTATAGACGATAAATAATTATTATAACATTTTTTTATCGATTTCTTGTCCGTTTTGACTAAAATAGTGTATCTTTGCCTCGCCTAAAACAAAACTGTCAAGCGAAATGAAGCGAAATTTTTTTCATCGGTATCTTTCCGCGAAAGTGCTTCCGATATGGACTATTCTATTAATTGACGTATTTATCATCGTCATATCCAGTCTGTTGGCCTATGCTCTCCGATATGATTTCAGAAGCATTTTTTTGGAATCTTCTACCATTGACAAGACCATTTTATGGACGGTTGTTGTCAACTTGATTTTCTTCCGTGTTTTCCGTACGTATTCCAATGTGTTGCGCTTTTCCTCTTTTGTGGATATCATGCGCATTTTTGTGTCATTGACGGTGTCGTATGCACTGCTGATGATAACGAGCGTCCTGACGGAAAGCTATTTGGAGTTCAACCTGGCTCCGGTCAGCGTGCTGTTCATGTCCTATATCATCAGCTTTGCCATGATGGCATGCTCCCGTGTGATTGTCAAGACTTTCTTCGAGGCGCTGAACTTCGACGGCACCCATAGTGCCAATGTGTTCATTTACGGTGCCAAGGAAGCCGGGGTCAACATTGCCAAGGCATTGCGTGTCAATCTGCGCAACCACTACCGTCTGCGCGGATTCATTGCGGACGAACCTGAGCTTATCAACAAGGTGATGATGGGTGTCAGGGTGTTCCCCAACGATGATACGCTGATTGATGTGCTGAACGACCGCGATGTGCAGACCATCATCATTTCTCCTGCCAAGATGGAGGAACTGAAGAAGTCCGACATGGCTGACCGCCTGCTGGTGCACAACATCAAACTGATGACCGCGCCTCCTTTGAGCGAGTGGAACGGTCAGGCGCTGAGCCGCACACAGTTGAAGGAAATTCAGATTGAGGACCTGCTTCAGCGCAATCCTATCGAGATAGATATCCATAAGGTTGCCTCTCATCTGGAGGGCAAGCGTGTGATGATTACGGGCGCCGCCGGTTCCATCGGCAGTGAAATCATGCGCCAGGTGGCTTCGTTCAATCCCTACAAACTTATTTTAGTGGACCAGGCCGAGACCCCTCTGCACGACATCCGTCTGGAACTTCAGGACCGTTGGCGCGACATCGATGCCGAGACCATCATAGCCGACATCTCCAATGCTACGCGCATGGAGGATATCTTCAGGGAGTTCAAGCCCCAGTATATTTTCCATGCGGCCGCCTACAAGCATGTGCCGATGATGGAGGACAATGTTTCAGAGTCTATTCAGATTAATGTGTATGGAACCCGTACTATTGCTGATTTGGCTGTGAAATACGGTGCCGAGAAGTTTGTGATGATTTCTACGGACAAGGCTGTTAACCCTACAAACGTGATGGGCTGTTCCAAGCGTATTTGCGAGATTTATGTGCAGTCTCTTGCGAAGAAGTTGCAGAAGGAGGGAGGCCATGCCACTCAGTTCATCACTACGCGTTTCGGCAATGTGCTGGGTTCCAACGGTTCTGTCATTCCCCGTTTCCGCGACCAGATTCAGCGTGGCGGCCCGGTGACAGTGACCCATCCTGAGATAATCCGTTACTTCATGACCATTCCCGAAGCTTGCCGCCTTGTTCTTGAGGCCGGCAGTATGGGCAACGGCGGTGAAATCTACATCTTCGACATGGGTAAGCCGGACAAGATTGTCGACCTTGCCAAGCGTATGATCAGCCTTTCCGGACGTACGGATGTGAAGATTGAATTTACCGGTCTCCGTCATGGCGAGAAGCTCTACGAGGAACTCTTGAATGTGAAGGAGCTTACAAAACCCACCTACCATGAGAAGATTATGATTGCCACGGTGCGTGAGTATGACTATGACGAGGTGAAGGAGCGTATCCAGAAGCTGATTGATGTAAGTTACACCTATGACCAGATGAAAATTGTTGCTGCCATGAAGGATATTGTTCCGGAATTCGTGAGCAAGAATTCCTGCTTTGAGGCGCTGGATAAGAAGAAATAAAAAGATAGCGGTATAGTATAAAATGAAAGGGTGATAACGTATTGTAGTGTTATCACCCTTTCAATTTTATTGTCTTCTTGTCAGCCTTTTGTCTCATTCATGTGAAGAGAAGTATTTCAAGAACTGTGTACGTTCGAAAGTATTGACTCCCTTCGGGTCGTTTACGTTCAGAATACCTTTGAACTGGCTGATGGTTTCCATACCTTTGCGGTCCATCCACAAGTTGAGGAAGCGGATGTATTCTTCAATGATGGTAGCTGAATTCTGATAAAGCACACTGCATATCTCTACGGCCGAAGCACCTGCTAATATTGCCTTGACAACGCCTTCGGGCGAGTGGATACCACCGGAAGCGGCATAGTCCAGCTTGTTTACGGCTGCCGAAGCGATGCCTATCCAGCGCAGGGCTTTAGACAAATCGGCTTCGTTGCTGAATACGTTGCCGGATACTTGTATCATTTTCTCAATGTTGATGTCCGGCTGGTAGAAGCGGTTGAACAGCACTACTGCGGCGGCGCCGTTGGCGTACAGTTGGTCTATCAGAACTATCGGGTTGGTCAGGTTGTCACCCAGCTTCATGATGACGGGTATCTTGACCGTCTTCTTGATGTGGCTCAGAATGTCGATGTGGCGTTGCTCGAAACTGCCGTAAGCATATTGTACATCCGTCTGCAGTGCAAGGATATTGATTTCCAGTGCGTCTGCACCGGCTTCTTCTATTTTGGCGGCAAATTCCACCCAGTCGGCATTCTGATAGCAGTTGATGCTGGCTATGATGGGGATATTGCAAACCTTTTTGCTTTCCTTAATCAGGTTCAGATATTCACCCAGCTTATGTTCGCGGATATATCCTACAAGGTAGTCACTGCCTTCGGGGTACATGTTCGGGTCTCCCATCCAGTCAGCCTCCATCATGATTTGCTCTTCAAAGAGTGATTTTAGCACAATGGCACCTGCGCCGGCCTCAGATAGTTTCTGGTTCTTGGCGGCGCTGTCTGTCAGTCCGGAGCTGCTGACGATAATGGGGTTTCTGAGTTTCAGCCCTGCAAAAGTAGTTTCTAATGTTGCCATGATAATGATTTTTTATGGTTAATAGTTTCTTTCTCCAAAAATCTTGCTTCCTACACGTATCAAGGTGCTTCCGGCTGCAATGGCCTCGTGGTAATCGTGAGACATTCCCATGGACAGTTCCCGGAATGACTCTGCATCAGCAAACCACTTGGCTTTCACTTCATTGAAGAAGCTACTTAAAGAACAAAACTCTGTTTTGATTTGTTCGTCATTGTCCGTATTTGTGGCCATGCCCATCAATCCGTATATCCGGATATGCTTGAGCTCTCTCCATTCACCGGCTGCCAGCATTTCCCGGCATTCGTCAAAGCTGAATCCAAACTTGGTCTCTTCCCGGGCAATGTGCAGCTGCAGCAGGCAGTTGACGGTTTTTCCGGCTTTGGCAGCCTGCTTGTTCACTTCGGCCAACAGCTTGTAGGAGTCTATGCCATGAATCAGCGCTACGTAAGGAACGATATATTTTATTTTGTTTGTTTGCAGATGCCCGATGAAATGCCATTCTATGTCTTTGGGCAGACTTTCGTATTTGGCGGTCATTTCCTGCACCTTACTTTCTCCGAACACACGCTGGCCGGCACGATACGCTTCTTCTATCGCCTCGTTGGGGTGAAATTTGGAAACAGCCACCAGCCGTACCTTTTCAGGC
>OHFI01000649.1_pt1 | contig 12930 bp, 8 predicted proteins | sample 1567431 | NCBI WGS metagenome assembly OHFI01 (sample SAMEA3879569, study PRJEB24766) | human gut metagenome | biome: human-associated habitat; feature: feces | place: USA | collected 1985/1987 | reverse complement strand
GCTATGGAGATAACTCCAAAGGCTTGCGGAGATAAAACAAACAGGAAGAAAACCTTTAACCCTACGGCGGGAAAGGTTTAGAGATATGGGTAAGAACTTTTAAGGATGAATCAGATTACAAGGCTACGCATTCCTTACGGAGGAATATCCTTTTGCAGACTTGCCCATCCACTGTAGGGATGGATTTCATTCCATTCCTGCAATGGATGATGTTTTGTCAATGCTTATGATAGAAATGTACTTATATTACCCGATGCGGAAATATAAAGTTTATGCATGGCACGGGTGCAGGCTACATATAACATGCTGCGGTCTATCTCTGTTCTATAGTCTTTATCAGTTACAAATGGAACAATCACTTCGTCAAACTCCAGCCCTTTTGCCATGTGGGCTGTAGTAATGACCACCCCATTGACAAAAGCTACACTTTCTTCTGTCAGCAAACAGATCTTATCAGACAAATGATTGATGGCTGCATACAACTTGTCCGCTTGTTTTACGGTTTTGCATATTATACCCATGGATACATCAGCTCCTTTCAGGAAAGAGGTGATGAGGTTTTCTATCCATTCTATCTCTTTCTTTTCAGTAGGCAGCAAGGCGACTGCCGGTTCCTCTCCATGACGCTCTATAGCTTCCAGTTCCTCGTTCTTGGCAATACGTTGGGCAAACTCTGTGATTTCATACGTGGAGCGATAACTTTTACAAAGCTTCATCACTTCCGAGCCGACCAGTACACGTTGGATCTGTTCGCAGGTGGTGGAACTGTATGGATTTACTGATTGCTTTGCATCTCCCAATATTGTTTTCCGGCAAGGGAATAATTTAGCCAGAACTTTGTATTGTATCGGAGTATAGTCCTGCATTTCGTCTACCAGCAGATGCTTGATGCCATACATGGTTTTATTATCTTCCAGGGCCAGTTTCAAATAAAGTAATGGAGCTACATCCGCATATTCCAATTTCCGGTTTTTACCCTGCTTGAACATTTCCGGTTTTCCCAGCCAGTCATAAAATCCCTTGTACAAGTCGAGGTCTTTATTGTTGAACATCTTTTTCAGTTCATTACCCAACTGCCGTATCTGTATTTTTCCCATCGGCTCTTGGTGATAGGTGAAAGTCAGTTCGCGGGCAATTTCTTCTGCCATTGGTTGGAAACGGCTGCGCATGGGCAGGCGGTGCCATGCCGCGAAACGTTCTTTCAGGTACTCGGCAGGGATAGGGATACGCCCTGCTTTCAGGTCGGTTGGCCGAAATGCGTTTTGTTCCAAATATAGAATGTATTTATCCATCTGCTGGATAAACTCGGTGGTGGATTTGAATCGGATACGTTCTATAAAATCTTCTTCCTCTTTGTCCAGTATTTCGGCCACCTGGTCAAAGAAGGTTTGTATTTTATATTTGTTGTCCAGTATTTTGAGCATTAATTCCTCAAAGCCGCATTCTTCAATTTTTTCTTCTCCCAATTCGGGAAGTACGTTCGAGATGTAATCGGCAAATACTTTATTGGGGGAAATGATCAGGATATCATTGGACGTGATTTCCCCTTTGTGCCGATATAGCAGATAGGCTACGCGGTGCAAGGCGATGGATGTTTTTCCTGAACCGGCTACTCCCTGGATAATCAGGGTGTTCGATGTATCATTACGGATAATTTTATTCTGTTCCCGTTGGATGGTGGCGACTATATTCTTCATCCGGTCATCGGAGTTTCCACTCAATTCCTTCTGAAGGATGTCATCTTGAATATTCAGTGAACTTTCCAGCATGAATTCCATTTTTCCGTCACGGATGCGATACTGGCGTTTCAGACGGATGTTACCTTTCACTTCTCCCGAGGGGGCGTCGAAATGTGCTTCTCCTAATTCATAATCATAGAACATGCTGGAGATGGGGGCACGCCAGTCGTGTATCAGATTTTCATTGGTGGGAGGATTGAAAAATGAGTGTATACCTATATATAATGGCAGGACTTCGGGTTGCCCTTTTTCTTGAAAGTCGATGCGACCGAAATAGGGGATGGCCATCATTTTGCGATAACGTTTCTTTTTCTCGGCCAAGGACTCGCTGGCTGCTACTTGTTGGGTGACTATCTGCCGGACCGCACTTTTCTCGGCTCGGTCCAGTTCGGACAGATTTTCCCACAAGTAGAGTTTGTGCTCCATTACGTCTTTGGATTTATCTTCAATGGCCTTATCCATCTGTTCGATATTGGCAGCTAATAAAGCAATAATATCCATGAGATAGGCTTTTTCTTCCTTTTCAGTCCGGTTAAATATCATAGCGCGTATTGGTTTGTAGTTTTATTACCGGGCGAAATTACACAAATATGTTTAATGTTATTCTCTTTGTATGGAGAAAAGTGGATGTAAATTTGTTCTTTGTCCGGTTGTTTGGGTTACTCTGATATGAATATTGCAGGAATGGAAGCCGCTCTTTTCTTTGTGGAAAAAAGGTGGAGGAACTTTCACAAGCTCTCCGCCCTAACCGTAGCAGGTACATGTAAGGAGAATGTTCACGGAAAAAGAATAATGCACAATCTTTTTTTGAGAGATTGTGCATTATAATATAGAAATATACAGTTTGTTATTACTGGCTTTTATAGCTGTTTATCTGAGATTAACCGTGCGATGCGGGTCTTGTTCTGTGTTCCTTTGGTAAGCAGGTAAACGTGCTTATACGCATCGCGGTTCAGTTCGGTGGGAGAACCGTTGATAAGAATGATGTTCCGGTCATTGGCGAATTTCAGGATACCGCTGATGTTGTTGGGATGTAGTTTGCCTATTTCATCCATCATGCAGTGTAACTTGAAATCTTTGAATTTGCGGGATGCTCCTTCCTTGAACACATTCAGCAACATGATGTTTATCATCGCTTTTACCAGAATGTCGGTTCCTTCCGACCCCACATTGGCTATCTTCTCGATAAATCCGGTGTCATTGCCGTTCTCCACAATGCGGAAACGCAACTCGAAGGAATCATACAGGCGGATACTGTCATAGCGGTAAGCATGTATTTCCTTGATAAAGGTACGCAGCAAAGTGATAGCCTCTTCTTTCACCAATTGCTCTTTGGCAGAGGAGAACAGGTTGGTTTCCGGTGAGAGGTCATAGCCGTAATCATGGTAATATTTCTGTATCTCACGCAGAATATTCACTACGCGGTTGCTGCTCTCTTCCACTTTCATTTCAATGCGCTGGATGACTCCCACAAAATTGCAGGTGGCGAAACCTTTATTGATTTCACGGATCACATCTTGAATATCATCTTCCGATGAAGTCAGCATGGAGGTGTCCATACTGATACGTTTGAAGGTATCCCAATGCTCGTTGTTGATGCGGCGGATGTACTCGTCTATGCGGTGTTCTTCCACAAAGTCGTGCAGTTCGTCGGCAAAGCGTACATATTCCCAATCCTCGTTGAATTTTACGCGGAACTTGAAGGTGTTGTCCTCATCAAAATGTCCGGTGAAAAGGTTCACTTCTTTACGGAGCTTGCTTTGCACCTGCGTGAATTGGTTGGCCTGGCGGGTCAGTTCGTCAATCAGCTCCATACAGGTCTTGGTGGTCTGCATGGTTTGCGTGTTTTCGGAACGGAATATATCCTGATGCGGTTTATACCAGTCGTATGCCGGAATCTTGCTGTAAGCCTCCAGGTTCTTTTGCAGTTCCCTTACATTTTCTTCCGCTTCTTCCCATTCTTTGTTCAGAAGGTCTATTTTTTCTTGTAGGGAGGATGTTTCCACTCTCAGCGTTTCCCGTTCCAATTGGAGCAGACGTTTTTGTTCATCGTGCTCCCGTTGCCATCCGGGAATACGGTCTATCAAATCCCGTTTGTCTTTTTGGTATTCGATGACCAGGGTCGCATTCTCCTTAATGAAAGAAAGCTCTTTCTCCAGCTGGGCCAGTTGGTTGGCTATGTCTTGCAGACGTTCGGTATCTGCTCCCTGCGAGTGAAGCTCTTTCTGCATATCCGCTTCATATTCGGTTTTGATGGAGGAAATTCTGCGTTGTTCTTCTTTTTCTTCCTTCCCGATAACTTCCGCTTGTGTCTTTTTTTCGGCGGCAAGAGCCTGTTGTTGCTTGTTCCATTCCAGTTTCAGGCTATCCAGTTTCTCTGTCTTTTCTTTGTTCAGGTTTTTTAGCTTGCTGTTTATACCGTCCAGTTCGGCAACCCGTTTGCGCTGTTCGTTTTCCAATCGGTTTATTTTGGCATTCCGTTCCTCATTGGCTTTCTTCTTCCACTCTTCCAAGTCGAGCATATCCTGCTGGTATTGGCGTTCCAATTGTTCCAGTTCATACTCTATTTGGCTGATAATGGCTTTTTGTTCCTTTATCTGCGGTTGGTATTTGCGTTTCAACTGTTCCTGCAACTCCTCCCTTTCAGTTTGCTGGCGTTGCATGGCAGCAGTGATTTCTTCCAGACGTTTTTCACCGTTTTCTTTCTCGACGATATAATCGTCTATGGATTTGATGGGGCGGTGGATGCTGTCTAGATTAATGGAAATGCCATAGAATGAGTTTCCCCCCTCAATGGTAATTTGCGGAAAAAGCCCCCGTTGCCATAAGATGCTCTCATCACACAGTTTGCCGATATTCTCTTCCCATCCCTTTTTGTTTTCTTTCAGCCAGCCTTGCAAGGTGTCTTTGCTGTTGTTCAGAAAAGCTTGTAATTCGTCTATGCGGGGACGGAGTTGCAGCATCTCCTGTTGCAGTTTTTGCAAGGTCAGGTCTTTTTCTTTCAACTGTTTCTGCTGTTCCTCTTCCCAAGTCATGGTCAGTTCCTTGATGATGAGCTGCGCTTGGGCGATACGGTTTTTCCGTTCCGTATGAAAGTTGGCATAGTTTTGGATACGTGTTTTCAATTCCTGTTGCTCTTCCTCAAAGAAAACCTCCTTTCTGCATAATTTTATCTGGTAATCTATAGCGTTCAGTTCGCCCAGTTTCTCGGCTTTCAGCGGATGGAGTTGCTGTGACAGGCTTTCGAACTCCTGGTAAAGGGAATCTGTGAACCGCTGGTATTCTTTGCGGGCCTCTTCCAGACGCTCGTTGTATGCATTGTTTAATGTATCCAGTTGTTTGATTTTCGCTTCATGAATCTTGTTCCATTGCTCGTCCAAGGCCTGAATCAGCGATTTATACTTGGTGGATATTTCCATATATTGTGAGGTAAGGATGCGTTGTTCTTCCAGCAATCCCACCTGCCGGTTCTTCCATTCCTCTTTTTTGGAAGAGCGTTCTATAATCTCTTCTATGTTCTTGTTCTGATAGTCCTTTTCTTTGCCTAATGCCTTTTGCAGTTCGTTGTTCAGCACTGCCAGCGCTTCCTGTAACTTGTCGCTGCGTTTGCGCGATTCATCCTGAAGCTCCTGTTTCCGGCGTATCAGTTTTCCTTTGTCGGCATCCGTGCGGTCTTGTTTCTCTTTCCATTGGGGAAGGATACTTTCGGCTTTGCGGAAAGCGGCAACCAGTTCGCGGCAATTCTGCACCAGTCCGCCTTGCAGTTTGGACGTTTGTTGGGATAACAGTGTGATTTCCCGAGCCTGTTTCCGGGTTTCCCGTTTCTGAAATTCTTCGATATCCTTCAGACGGGTTTCAAAGTTTTTCAGATGCACCTTGTAACTGTTCAGGTCGATGGCCGTTTCATCTTCATTCAGAGAAGAAATGATTGTTTTCTTGATAAATTCAGCATCCAGTTTCGAATTCAGCAACACGTTCTGTATAGTGCGCGGAATATTCTGGTATTGCTTGCTCTCCATCAGCGAGTACCGGCTGAACTCAGGACTTGTACTGTTTCCATACAGAATGTTCCGATACTCGTCGTAGGTATAGATGATGCGTGAATATTCTATGCCATATTGGTCCAGCACGGCACGCACGCGGTCGCTCTCGCTATAGGCCACCCGATTCTCGTCTATAAAGAATTCTTTGCGGTAAGGAGAGTGGATGAAGCGGTAACATACACGGTTCATCGATTTGAAACTCAGAATACAGAACGCGCCGTTCTCTGTTGCCACTTCGTAAACGATATACGAATTGGAGTAGGGAAAATAGTAATCCGTGTAATTCTGCTTTTCCACCGAAATGCCCAGCCGTTGCGTGTCGGCATTGTAAAAGAAAAGGATAGCACGCAGAAGGGTACTTTTTCCCACTCCCTGCGTACCGATGAAGTGAACGTTTCCGTCCAGATAGATATCGTCCGAATAAGGGATATTCGCACTATTGATAAAGATAATTCTACTCAGGTTTCTCATCTTCGGTTTCGTCGTAAATGTTGATACTTTCAATCAGTCTTTCCAGATAATGCCAGGCGCTCATCACTTTATACGTATTGGTTTTCTCATTTTCCTGTTCCAGGAACGAGTCTTTGGTGAGCTGGCGTATCATGTTTTCCAGCACTTCCTTGCGGATGTCCTTGTCCGAGAAGTGTTTCCGCATACCGTCCAGTTTGTTTTGGAGCAGCATGTTGATGTTGGTTTCCACCAATATCTGTTCGGGCTGGAAGCGGAATCCGGGACCGAATGTTTCATCGTAGGTTTTGAAAAAATCGAGCACATCTATCCAGTAATAGGCACGCATGATTTTTTGCTCCAGTGTGGCTTTAGGTTCTATACGGGAGAAGAAGAAATATTCGTTTCCCCGTTCCAGTGTATAGTTTATTTGTAAGAAATACTGATAGAGAGATTCGTAGTTCTCATCTATTTCATTATACATATCGCGTACTTCTTCGCTGGTGCTGTTGGAACTGATGAACAGTCCTTTTTGCAGGTATTCAAAGATGGATGCGGTATTATCGGGTATTTGTATATTTAAATCCATAATTCTCAGAGTGGGTATATTTTAGCATATTCATATTGATTGTGGAGTCCGAACTCGTTCCGGATTTCCAGTTGGTTTTCGTAAAGTGAGACAATCTGACAGAAGAACGTGGTACGTTCCTTTTCATCCACTTCGCGATGGAAATGATATTGTAACAGAAAGGAAAAAAGGTCGCTGACCGGCTCTCCTTTCCAGCGGGCTTCTGCCCCCGACTGCACAAAGGCGGTTACCACTTCGTCCAGATTAATCACTTCTTCGTACATGGCCTGTGCTTCCAAGTCTTCTTCACTGAAAGCTCCGGCTTCATTTTTCCGTACAATTTCACGATACTTCTGATTGCTGATAACTTTCAGAATGATGGGACGCACTTCGTCACTGGCCAGATAGCTGGGGGACAGTTTGAACGATGCTTGTGTATTGCCTTCCAACAGGAGGGAGCGTTCCCTTTCCATTATTTCGGACAGATTACTCCGGGCACGTAACTCGAACTGATCTTGCAGATATTTTACTTTTCGTATTTTTTCTACCAGTATCACCTGATTCTTTATTTGGTTCAGGTAATTGATGATATCCTGCTGGGCACGAATCAGACTGTGAGCTGATAGTTGCAGTTCCTGCCGCAGTTCGAGCAGGATGCGGGTCAGCTCTTCGTCAGTGGCTTGGCGGAAGAAATCCCGTTCTTCATGCAGAATCAGATGTTCGGTAGAGTCTATCAACCGCTGGATGTTGATTCGTTTCTTGTCCAGATTTTGCAGTTTGGCTATTTTTATCTGGTATGTGGGCTCGTGTTTGAAAGCATTATCAATATTGTGTTGAAGGTTGATAATGTTCCGTATCGTTACACGTGCCAGTTTCTGAAAGGTAATCTTGATATTGCGTACATAACTTTCCTTGCGCGACTGGATCTTTTCTTTCAGGTAGTAGTCCATCAGTTCGTGCAGGTACTCTATGTTTTCCTCTACGGTGGCCGTGTTGATTTCCTCGTTCGCTTCCAGCAGCAGTTCGAAGAAATCAAGGAATCGGGCATCCAGTTCCACAAAGTTTCCGTTTTGGTGTATGATTTCCTTTTCGATGAGTATCTTTAAACGGTTTTCATCCTCTTTCAATAGGGCGAGTGCGTCCGAGTATCGAAAACTAAGTACTTTTCTCTTCTCAAACATCTCTACCAATAGCCCTTTAGCTACAAAAATCGTATTTATTATTTCGTGAATTGATCGGAATATATACATTGTTTTTTCTCCAAAAAAGTCCGGCGAAGTTACTTTAAATGGTTGGAAAAACCTAGCGTTTTATGCTAAAAAGCATATAAATAGTGAAGTAAAAGGTGGAAAATGTTGGAGTATAAATGGGTAAGAGGGAAGTTGTTGCATGAAGTGTCTGTCGCTTAATGGTGCTATATATCTCAGATGCGGCTGGCACGAATAACGTAGTTCGTGCCGGCGCGCCTGGAAAATAGAATACTTTAGGAGCTTTACGGTTCTGAATGAAATAAAGGCAGATAAACCAGATGCCTATATTTTAGAACAGTTGGGCTGTGCGGGTTATTTGCAGGCTAGTTCGAATATCTCTTTACTGTATTCTTTGTTCAGTTTTACATAATTACCTACTAATTCACCTTTGTTTTCATGCAGTTTTTTCACTAGCAGTTCAATATCAGGATGTTCTATACCCAATTCTTTGAAATTGACCGGCAGGCCCATGTATCTGAAAAAATGCTTCAATCGTGATATGCCGGCAAGTGCCATTTCTTCCAAATCCTCATTCTCGGGAACTCCGAAAACGCGGTTTGCAAACCGCGTTTTCGGGTTGTGTTCTGCCATGAATGTCATCCATGCAGGTACGATTACTGCTAGTCCTGCTCCATGTGTCACATTATATACAGCACTGATTTCATGTTCCAGAAAATGTGATGCCCAGTCTTCCTCACAACCTACTCCGCAAGTACCGTTATGGGCAATTGTCCCACACCACATGATATTGGCGCGTGCTTCGTAATCGTTCGGGTTCTGCTTCACTTTATATGCTTCTTTGATGATAGCCATCAAAGTCCCTTCACACAGCCGGTCACTGATTTCTACATCGGGAGTGTTGGTAAAATAACGTTCCATAATGTGTACCATCATATCGGCAATGCCACAAGCTGTCTGGTAGGGGGGGAGAGTATAGGTCAGTTCCGGATTCATCACAGCAAAAACAGGCCGTAGTAATTCCGGTACACGCAAACTTAGTTTTTGCAGACCTTCCAGTTTGGTAATCACCGTATTGCCCGAACCTTCGCTGCCGGCAGCGGGAATAGTAAGTACCACACCCACTTTTAAGGCCTTCTTCACTTTGGCTTTTCCTATATAGAAATCCCAAAAATCACCTTCGTAGGGCACTCCTGCCGCAATGGCTTTTGCAGTGTCAATGACAGAGCCTCCCCCTACGGGAAGCATAAAGTCCACGCCTTCTTTGCGCGCCAGTTCAATGCCTTCGTAAACTTTCGGGTCAGTAGGATTAGGTTGTACGCCTCCTAATTTTACATAATCCACTCCTGCCTGTTGCAGAGAATCTTCTATGCGTTGCAGTAATCCGCTGCGAATAATAGAGCCTCCACCGTAAACAATCATTGCCTTCCGGGCGTTATACTTTTTAGCAAGAGTACCGGTTTGGATTTCTGTATCCTTGCCAAATACAAACTCGGTAGGGCTGTAAAATACAAAATTGTTCATTTGCTTACTCCTTATATTATTTTGTTGTTTGAAACCAAAACAAAGTTAAGGAAATATATTACCTTTGCCGCCTAAATTTAGTAAAAAGATGAAAACGGACATTGAAATAGCACGCAGCATTGAGCTGGTCAAAATTAAACAAGTGGCTAGGGAAACCGGTATTCCTGTAGAGCACATCAGTAATTACGGGCGCTATATTGCCAAAGTGGATGAAAGTCAGATAAACGAAGAAAAGGTGCAGCAGAGTAACCTTATTCTAGTTACTGCCATCACTCCTACCAAAGCCGGTATTGGTAAGACCACTGTTTCCATCGGATTGGCTTTGGGACTGAATAAAATAGGAAAGAAAACAATTGTTGCCTTGCGCGAGCCGTCGCTAGGTCCTTGTTTCGGAATGAAAGGGGGAGCTGCCGGAGGAGGATACGCCCAGGTGTTGCCGATGGATAAGATTAATCTTCATTTTACAGGTGATTTTCATGCCATCACTTCCGCTCACAATATGATTTCGGCCTTGTTGGACAATTACCTTTATCAGAATCGTGATAATGGTTTCGGATTGAAGGAAGTGCTGTGGCGTCGTGTGTTGGATGTGAACGACCGTTCCCTCCGTTATATTGTTACAGGACTAGGACCGAAGACCAACGGAATTACCCAGGAGTCAGGTTTTGATATTACTCCTGCATCTGAAATTATGGCTATTCTGTGTCTGGCTAAGGATGAAAAGGACCTGCGTCGTCGCATTGAAAATATTTTATTAGGTTTTACGTATGACAACAAGCCTTTTACTGTAAAAGATTTAGGAGTTGCCGGAGCCATTACAGTTCTTTTGAAAGATGCTCTTTCTCCTAATCTGGTACAAACTACGGAACATACTGCTGCCTTTGTTCATGGGGGACCGTTTGCCAATATCGCTCACGGTTGCAACTCTATTCTGGCAACCAAGATGGCAATGACTTTTAGTGATTATACTATTACCGAAGCCGGATTCGGGGCTGACCTGGGAGCGGAGAAGTTCTATGATATCAAGTGCCGTAAAGCAGGTATCACACCTAAACTGACCGTCTTGGTGGTGACTGCCCGTGCATTGAAAATGCATGGCGGCGTATCACAGGATAAGATAAAGGAACCTAATCTGGAAGCTTTGAAGCAGGGTGTGGCCAATATGGATAAGCATTTGCGTAATTTGAGATATTTCGGTCAGACAGTTGTCGTTGCGTTTAACCGTTATGGGGATGATTCGGAGGAAGAAGTGGATTATATCCGTACCCATTGCGAGAAGAAAGGTGTGGGCTTTGCAGTGAACAACGCCTTTACTGATGGTGGCGAAGGGGCAGTAGAATTGGCGGAACTGGTTGTGAAAACCATTGAGGAACAACCTTCCGAGCCTTTGCAATATGCCTATGATGATGAGGATAGTGTGGAAACTAAAATATCGAAGGTGGCTTGTAATTTATACGGTGCCAGCATTATTACGTATAGTGCCGCTGCCCGTAAGAAACTGAAGCATATTGTAGAATTGGGATATGGAAATTTCCCTATCTGCATTGCCAAGACGCAGTATTCATTCTCTACCGACCCCAAAATTTACGGTGCGGTAGACAATTTTGAATTCCATGTACAAGATATTGTGATGAATGCCGGAGCTGAGATGCTGGTAGTCATTGCCGGAGAAATAATGCGTATGCCGGGATTGCCGAAGGAACCGCAGGCATTGCATATTGATATCGTGAATGGTGAAATAGAGGGGTTGTCGTAACCCCTCTTTTTTTTACTGAACTTATACTGTTTTACATTGACGAGATTAAACACCAGGTGTAAATGGAAAGTCCGATACCTGTTACCAATCCTACAGATGACCATCTGATAAACAACTTGTCTTTATATTTGCAACCATAGCATAAGCCTGTAATGGCGCACATGGAAATTCCGATTGGAAATACAAAGAATCCTATTGAGATAATCCCGATAAGTATAATGATACCCATGATGGTTAGAACTTTGTTTCTTGCTGTCATGGCTTTTATTGTTTGGTGTTGAATGTATATGGATTATATGCGACAGTAAAAGTACAAAATTATTGTTTAGAATCAGACTTTTATCCGTTTTTTATATATTTGCATTATTTAAAAAGTGGATGGATGGCGGGTGTCTTGACTCCCGGACAGCATCGTAAATGCATGTCTCGGATTCGTAGTAGGAATACAAAACCTTCTGTCAGAAATGAGCACTTGAATGGGGCATTGTTTACGCTGAACCATTTGTTCTTGGAAAATTTTGCAGTACGTCATGCGGTTTCGTATGGAGAGAGCGGCAGGGAATTAAATCTGGTTGCGGCCGAAGATAAAACGGAATATGAGAAAGATAAGCTTTTATAAAAATCGAACTAATCAGTAACGATAAAATGGATATGAAACATGTAAAGTATCTGGCTCTTGTCCTATGCATAGGGAATCTGTCGCCTGTGATGGCGCAGACAGCCTCGAAAAGTCTCACAGTAGACAATTTAGTTGCCTGGCAGCGTATCAGCGGGCAAGCTATTTCTGATAATGGAAAGTGGGTGGCATGCAAGATGGAACCTTGGGAAGGAGATGCTGTGGTGAATTTGTATGATGCACAAGGGAAGGAACTTGCCACTTTTCCGCGGGCGGACCGTTTTCTTTTCTCGGCTTCTTCCGACTATTTGGTTGTGTCGCAGAAACCCGGCAAGATGATAGTGGATTCTCTGAAAATAAAGAAAACGAAGAAAGAAAAGATGCCGATGGATGCATTGGTCATTTATTCGCTTTCGGGCGGCAGGGAAGTGATTGATTCACTGAAAACATTCAGGCTGGCAGAGAAGGCGGACTGGGTTGCTTTTCAGAAGGGAAGGAAAGACTCGACTTTGTATGTCCAACCGTTGAATGCAAACCTCAGTACCCGGTATGAGGCTCCTGCTGTGAAAGCTTTCAACTTTGCGGAGAAAAGCGGAATGCTTTATTATATTACCGCAGGTGATAAAGCAGAGGAAAAGCCGGGATTGTATCTTCTGAATACGGAAACAGGTGTGAAGACGCTGATAAAAGAAGGTGACGGGGTGTTTAAACAGGTAACTTTTGATGAAGATGGAGCAAACTTGGCTTTCTTATATTGTGCACAGAAAGATTCTTGTTATAAAGCCATGAGCTTGTGGCTGTCACAGCAGGGAGCATCGGCAACAGAAGTTGCGGCACGTGGCAATCGGGCTTTTCCGAAAGGATGGGTAATCAGCGAGCATGGGAAATTACAATTTTCGAAGAGTGCTTCCCGGTTGTTTTTTGGCACATCGCCTGAGCCTAGACAAAAGGATACGTTGCAATTGGCGGAGAACCGTCCCAATGTGCAGGTGTGGAGTTGGGACGAGCCGGTGCAATATACTGTACAGG
>OHFI01000645.1_pt1 | contig 12988 bp, 9 predicted proteins | sample 1567431 | NCBI WGS metagenome assembly OHFI01 (sample SAMEA3879569, study PRJEB24766) | human gut metagenome | biome: human-associated habitat; feature: feces | place: USA | collected 1985/1987 | reverse complement strand
ACGGTACAGACTTATTCGGCTCATATGTTTCAATTTTTTAATGGAGGTAATAAAAATGAAAACGAATTTCAAGCGTATTGGCAAACAGTCGATTTCTATTGTGCTTGCTGTTATGATGATGCTTTCGACTATGCTTGTCGGTATGGTTACTTCGAATGCGGCTAATGAAGCAACCGCTACTGTTTATACAACTCTTGATTCTATAAGCGAATTTAGCAGTTACATAAACTCCGATGGTTCGCTGAAATCTGGCTATACCTTAAAAGCTAATACGCAGTATGGCGGAAGCGGAGATGGTGCTAATATTTGGAAGCAAGTTGATGCTACTAAGTACACCAAAAAAATTAACGGAAAAACAGTATATACAGCTGATGTTGGATATTATAGTGATTGGGGCGGACTTAATACTCTTCAATTTCAAATTTATAGCGGTTCAACGCAAGAAAAATCTGTAGCAATTATTAATAAAACATGGACTCTTATTGATACTATTAAAGATAAGTATTGGAATGGTTCGTCTTGGTCAAAGCCTACTTGGGATTCAGAAACTTCACATACTGTTACCGTAAATTTCAGCAATGCAACTGTAAATCTTGGTGACACTACTCTCAAAAGCGGCACTGCTGTAACTGTTGATAATGATAAATCTTATACACTTACAGTTGAACCTAACAGTGGCTATTCACTTTCAAAAGTAATGCAGGGTAGCACTGATCTTGGTACAAACGGTACTTATACTTTAGCTGCCGGTACTGATGATGTTACTATTGATATTACTACTGAAAAGGATTATGAATTTTATGTAACTGGTTACATGGGTGGTAAGAATTTAATTATAGCCGACAACTATAAATTCACTAAAGAATCTAATGGTATTTATACATGTACGATGAAACCTACAGGTGATTTATTTGTTACTGTTACTGATAAATCTACAAATACAACATATTGGTCTGAAAAATATGAAGAGCTTACAGAAAATGCCTATTCTACTAAAACTATTGTAACAAGCGGTGGTGATAAGTGGGGCATTTTGGGTAAGAATGATACAGAAATTAAAATTACATTTAACATTACTGCCGGAATTAGTAACGGTAAAATTAAGTGGGAATATGCTGTTGCCGATCCTGTATCTGTTGAATTAAATGCAGACCTTGTAGATGGCAGTGCAGCTTACATTTCTTCATACACAGATAACGACACAGGCAATATTGTAACAAATACTGACGAAACTGTTCAGTCTGTAAATGCAAAACCCGGCACTTCTGTAACATTCAAAGCTAAGTCAGTTGACGGTTACTTCCCTAAGTGGAAGTTTGAAGGTAAGTTTGCTACTGGTGATACTTATACTCTTGATGCTTCTTCTGTAACCGGCACAACAGTAACTGTTTATCTTACATATGAAAAGATTGAAAATCATAACATTATTGTTGCAAGCAATAAGGGCGGTAATGTAAGTTATACTTACAACGGTACAGCAGGCACAGTTGCCGATGGCACAACTTCTTCTGCTATTTCTGTTGCGTCTAACTCAACTATCACACTTAAAGCTAATGCAGTCAAAGACTATGTATTCAGCGGTTGGGAATTTGACAATGAAAGCAATGTAGTATTTGCAACTGGTCAGGACTCTTTGTCAACTTCAATTACAATTAATGTCGTTGGCGATGTAAAGGTAACTGCAACTTTTGAAGAGCACTCGGGCACTCTTTCAGAATGGAAGTTTATGTTATCAGATTCTGATCAGGCACTTTCTGAGGATAGCGCTGGTAAATATAAAACAAACTATCCAGTATATGAGAACAATGGTACATATTCTGTAACATTCCCTGTTTCTGCAATTTCATCAAATAATACTCAGTTTTTATCCTTCTCAACAGACGGTAAAAATTCTGGTTTAGTTCCTAACAACAGCACCTTTACGGTGAAAGTTGATGATCACTTTAAGAATTATGTAAAACAAGCTCAAAATAAAGAATGGGGCGGAAAACATTTCCCACTGGTTCAGTTCCAAAATACTGACGATATTACTAATATCGAGGTAACTTACAATTCTTCAACACAGACATATATCATCAATGGTACATATTTTGTAGCTCCGGCTAATTCTCATAAGGTTTACGCTACAATGGGTAGCCAAGTTGGTCATAAATTTGGTACAACAACTATTTCCTTGTTGAGTGGTGACAAACCTCTCAAAACAAGTGTTAAGGATTTCTATAATCTTTATGTTGTTAATGATAAAGAGCAGATTACTGTATCATGTACAGTAAACAAAGATGCGGCAGACCTTGGCTATTATGTATATGCTTTTGTTGTAAACGGCGAAAAGGTAGATGTAGTAGATAACGGCAATAATGTTTATCAGACTGCTTCACCTATTACTGTAACAAAGGATCTTGAAATCACTCCAATTTACTATAATAAAGTAATTGAGGCAGACGGTAACTATATTACTATCTACACCAATGCTCCAGAGTCACTCCAGACACCTTGGGGAAATTCAATTTCAATTTATTCTTGGTATAATGATACAGACATTAATATGGACGGTGCTTATCCCGGTCAGCTTATGATGCGTGACTCTCAGGGCAGATTTGCCGCTAAGGTTTCTAAGTACGCTTATACTAATGTTAACGGTAAATTTACTTGTGATAAAACCAAACAGGTATTAGGTATTACTAATAACAACTACTACGAAAACGAAGATGTTCATAAGCTCTTCTTAAACGAAGTTCAGTTACATAATAACCAGACATACGACTATGATGACTTTGAAAAGCTTACCAGTATGGGATACGATACCGTTGAGTTTGATGTAAAGTATTACGCTGATAAAACCGAGTCAAACCAGAAGTTACTTGTTAATAATGCTACAAATAACAAACCTATGGCAGGTACTACAATTATTGATAAAACTGCTACAGATTATGAAGATCTTACCAACATTGACGGTGAGCTTGTAAGTATTCTTGGTTATACAAATGAAACTGCTAAGAATAATAATAATACCGGCCTTAATACTGCTGAACCACTCCAGATTATTTCTGTTGGTAACCAGAGTATGCAAATAGGTACAATTAATAACAAATGGTCAACTATTTGGTATGTATATAATTCCGCCGGAGATTATGTTACTCAGGGCATGCCATCTGACTTTATTCCAAGAGGTTCTGTTGACGAACACGGCAACTTTACTGAGGCAGCTCCTTCTGAGCAGACAGAAGCATATCAAGCTATTGTAAAAGCCGGTTTAAAGTATAACAGTGCTAAAATTTCTTATGAAAACAGAATGGGTGCTTCAACATCTGTTGAACCTAAAAACACAGGTTATCGTATTGACGGTCGTTGGTACTATGCTCGTTCTACCGATAAGCTGGATGTAAATGTTGGTATCATTTACAGAAATTCTGAAAATGATGTTTGGACAGTTGATAAGCCTTCTGGTGATTCTAAAATTACCGGTAAGGTAACAGGCGGCTCAGCTTCCTTTGACTATACGGATAGCGTTGGTTCTACTCACACTAACTTAGCTTCTGATTCTGTAGAAAGAAATACAATCATTACATTGAACGCTACTAACGGTACTCAGTATAAGTTTATAGGTTGGGCTACACCAAAGTATGGTGCAGACGGTAAAGTTACAGGTTACACAGATCTTAACCTTACAGACCTTAACGCAACATATACTGTAGGTACAAATACAGAGCTTTATGCAATGTATGAGCCATATCAACCAGGTTCTGTTACAATCACCCACTCAAAGTACACCGGTGCTGATTCACATAATGGTCTTGGCTTGTTCTATGTAACAGCAGAGCAGGTAGATAAGCAGGGTAATGCTATTCCAACTAACTCAGATACTGCTACTCCACAGAGTAATGTGGGTTCAGTTGAACTTAAAATTACGAACAGACCAGATGCTTATATCAAAGTAACTCTTACTACTCAGTCATATGCTAAGTCACACTTCCTTAACTTCTACTATCCGGAGGTTGCAAGCGGTGTTTCTACATTAAAAAAAGAGCCTAACGGTGATTATTACGATAAGGAATGTCCTGCTGAGAATCCTGCAACTATAACTTATATGGTTAAGGTTTCAGACCTCTTTGTTAATGACAAGCAGACTGTAATGGCTCTCAACTACTATTCAGATCTTAAGTTGCCTGAGGTTGAGTCAAATATTACATTTAACTACAATCCTTACAATACAGCTCCAAATCCAAATCCTGTTGCCGGTAAGGGTAATGGTAAAACAACATTTACTCTTACTATTACTGATAGCAACAATAAGGTAGTTTATACATCTAAGTCTGATATTAGTAGTTTGACATTAAAGGGCAATGCAGAACTTAAAGAAATCCTTGCAAACTTAACTAATGGAAGTGATTATACAATCACTATCACTATGAATCCTGTTGCTGATTCACATTGCAATGTAGGTGAAACATACCGCCAGACAAATAATGCCGGTACTTACACATATACAAAAGCAACTGATGATACAGTATGGGAATATAATCAGGAAAATAAATCATATTCTGCAAAGCTTTCCGAATTGTTTGATACTACTAGTCAGAAGTTCAAAACTAATACAATAAATCTTTACACTGACTTTACAGCTGATGTATTTAACTACAATGTAACATTTAAGTATCTTGGCTACGAGAGCAGAGAGTATTACAATAATAACGGTTACTCACAGTCACAGATTCCTGCTGAAAAAATCAATGAAAATTGGTGGAGAACTTACACAGTAAGCGGTACATTCTACGGTACAGATATTGACAAGTACTTTGATTATGTAGAGGGTCAGTATAAATTCAAGGAGTCATTCCTCTTAAAGGTTGCACCATACGAAGACAACTTTGTACAGTCTATCACATGGGATCTTAGCAATGTTGATTATTCTACAACCAACGCTATGCTCTCAGTAACAGCTACTGTTCCTGCTAAGTATGACAACGGTTTTGTAACTGTTACAGCCGACTTAGGCGATGATAAGCCAAAGCAGACATATTCAGTAAACTATGCTTCACTCGTTACACCTAAGAATCTTGTAGGCCCAACAACTCAGAGTTCTAATGATGAGGATTACCTCTTTGTTGCTCCTGAAACAAATGCTAATGGTGAAAAGTTCAGTTACTGGACAATCCAGACTGATGACAGCAACGGCATTGAAGTAGCTAAGTGTTATACAAGAGAGTTTAACTTCCTTGCTTATGACAATTATCTCATTACTGCTTGCTACGGTAAGAATGATGTAGATGCTTCTAAGTTAAGCGTATCTGCTACAATGCAGTTCCTTGAGTATTCAAGAAACCAGTATGATTCAGGCAGAGATAAGGTATATGCTGACTTTGCAGTTTCTTATAATTACAACGGCAAAAAGCTTTGTGCTGACATTAATAATGATGTAGTTTGCGGTGTAGTATTTGTTGTAAACAGCAAACACAGTTCAGCTGCTGACGCTACTGATAAGTTCACAGTAGATGAGTCTGATTTACTTGCAAAAGTTAAGGCTCTTAACAGCGGCAACTCATCAGATAAGACAATGGGTGACGCTAAGGTTTACAACTACAAGCTTAACAAGAAAAATCTTGATAACAAGAACAGACTTGAATATAGCTGGAATGTAAACAACACTGAAAACAACCAGAATCTCACAATACTTGCTTACTCATACATTTACAATGCTACTACTGATGAATATAGCGTTTCTGCTCCTCAGGAATTCAAATTCTTCAATGTTGGCAATAAGACATATGAAGGTTAAGCAGTAGAAAAGGAGGCAATTATGAAAAAATCTTATATTTCCCCTGAAATTGAGATTCAGAAATTCTCTTTTGAGGATATTCTTGCTGGTGGCGAAACCGATGACCCTGGTTTAAAATATAGCAATCCTGAGAATCCTGGTTACGAATCCGGCGGTGAAGAGGGCGACCTCTAATAATAACACATAATTTTCGTAAGGCAGTCTTTTGACTGCCTTACTTTAAAAGGTGATTTTTATGATTAAAACCATTGCAAAAAAACTTTCGGTTTTTGTTTTAGCTTTATCATTGCTTTTAATGTCTGCTGTTCAGTTTAGTGCAGACTCATACCTTGTAAGTAAAGACGGTTTTTATTATTTGATTGAAAATTCTGAGGCGGTAATTTACGGATATGATTATAATAATCGTACTACCGATATTGTAGTGCCGAACACAATCAGTGATTACCCTGTAACAAAAATTGCTCCTCGTGCATTTTCAAACAATACTAAGCTTACAAGCATTTCATTTACAGACGCTATGTCTTTAAAGAGCATTGGCAAATATGCTTTTTACGCTTGCAGTTCTATTGAGGAAATTATAATTCCCGGTTGGCTAAACAGCATTGGCGAGTTTGCTTTTCAGGATTGCACAGCTTTAAAGTCGGTGTCAATTTACAGCAATGTTTCCGTAATTCCCGAGCAGGCATTTGGCAACTGCATTTCGCTTGAAAAGATTAATATTCCAAGCACAGTAAAGTCTATTGGCAGCTATGCTTTTTATAACTGTTCTGCACTTACCGAGCTTACACTTTCAAAGAACATTACAGACATTGCAAACGGTGCTTTTTACAACTGTCCTAACCTAACTTTATATGGCTATTACGATACAGTTGCAGAAAGCTATGCCGAGCAGAACAACATTCCTTTTGTTCATCTTGATAAAAAGGTGATTTCGGGTGATGTTAATCTTGACGGCAAGATAGATATTAATGATGTAACACTTCTTCAGCGTTACATTGCAGGTGAGTCTGTATTAACGGATGACGCTGTTAAGGCTGCCGACTTTAACAAGGACAGAATTATTGATATAATTGATGCTACAGCAATTCAGACATTTATCGCTCACGGTCAAAACTAAATTATTAAACTTAAGCACAGGTGGCAACATCTGTGCTTTTTCTTGCTTATTTTTAGATTTTGTTATATAATAAAATTTGGTGATGTTATGCCGATTTACAAAATTGCTGATATTATAACTGATATAAAACCTAAGTTTCGCTACTTTGAAAGTATCGCAGAAGATTATTTATATACAGGCAACGAACCTGCTCAAATTAAAATTTCGATTCGTGAGGATTATATACGAAAAAGAGCAGAAAAAAATACTCACTTAACACTTGGCAATTTGGAATCAATTTTTCTTGCCGATGTTTTCAATAAAAAAATTCTGAAATATAATGCAATATTTCTCCATTCTTCTGCAATTCTTTATAAAGGCAAAGCATATCTTTTTTCTGCCGATTCGGGAGTGGGCAAGTCAACGCACACAAAACTATGGATAAAAAAATTCGGCGCTGAAAATGTACAGATAATCAATGATGATAAACCGATTATCAGATTTATTGACAATGATTGGTATGTATACGGTTCGCCTTTTGACGGTGGATCGGGCATAAATAAAAATATCCGTGCAAAACTCGGCGGCATTATTTTTCTTGAAAGGGCAGAGGAGAACAGTATTGAAGTCCTTGACAAAAACAGTATTTTTTCAAGAATATATAAAAATACGATTAAATTTTCTCTTGATGATGAATATGCGGGATATATGTTAAATACGGCTGATAAGTTGATTAAGGAAAATTATTTCTATTTGCTAAAATGCAATATGAATATTGAATCGGCGGAAATTTGCGAAAAATTTTTAACTGACAGGAGATAGCTATGGAAAAGCTGAAAAAAATACTTGATTCCGAAACCAATAAGTGGATAGTAAAAAAAGCCAAACCACAGGTTTTCGGTATTATAATTATGTCTGTTATTTTCGGCGGAATGGCATATCTCGGTGTTGCGGTCGCTACTTTGTCGAGGGGTATTGTGGATTCGGCGGTTAACTCTGATGTCGGTGGAATTGTGTATTTCGCAATTATACTTATTTCACTTACGATCGCACAGCTTGTCATAAGAATTATAAGTAAGGTGCTGACTTTCAATGTATCGTCAAAACTTGAAATTTCTATAAAACAAGATATTTTCGATAATATTATCAGAAAAAAATATAATGAGATTTCAAGCATACACACCGGCGAACTGCTTAACAGAATAACAAGCGATGTGTCGGTTTTAGTCAGCTCGATTATTTCTATAGTGCCGAATATGGTGTATTTTATCGTAAAATTGGTTGGTGTTTTTGTTGTACTGTTTGCTATTGATAAAACTTTCAGCCTTGTTTTTGTTTTCGGCGGTGCGCTGATGTTTGTTGTTGTGCTGCTTTTTAAGTCAAAAATGAAAACATTGCATAAGGCGGTACAGGAATCTGACGGTAAGACAAGGTCGTTTTTTCAGGAGATTTTTTCAAGTCTGCTTGTGGTAAAAGTTTTTGGCGCTGAAAATAAGGTGTCTGAAAATGCTATGAATTTGCAACAGAATAATTTTAAAATAAAACGAAAAAGAAATTATATCTCTATAGTTGCCACAACCGGATTTTCTTTTATATTTGCCCTCGGATATATGTATGCTTTAATTTGGGGTGCTTTTGCAATCAGCGACCATACCATTACATACGGTGTATTGACTTCTATGCTTGCGCTTGTGTCGCAAATTCAAGGCCCTGTTCGTGGTATCAGCAGTATTTTGCCTTCATATTATTCTGCTCTTGCAAGTGCGGAGCGACTTATGGATATTGTAAATCTCGATAATGAAGATGTGGTAAATAATTCTGCAATCGATACCGAAAAGCTGTATGATAAGACAGAAAAAATAGTTTTTGATAATATTACTTTCAGCTACGGCAGGGAAAATGTGCTTGAAAATACAAGTCTTGTGCTAAAAAAAGGTGATTTTGCATTGCTTGCGGGAATTTCGGGAATAGGCAAAAGTACGCTTACAAAGCTTTTGCTTAATGTAATTTCACCCGATAAAGGCGAGATTTATCTTTCACTTTCAAACGGAGAAAATGTGTTTGTCGATAAAAATATAAGATGTATGTTTTCGTATGTACCGCAAGGTAATTTTCTGCTTTCGGGTACAATCAGAGATAACATTGCATTTGTGTCGAATAATCCCGATGACGAAAGAATTATTGAGTCTGCGAAAATTGCCTGCGCTTATGATTTTATAAACAGATTGCCAAATGGACTTGATACTGTCGTGGGTGAGAACGGAAAGGGCTTGTCGGAGGGTCAGATACAAAGAATTGCGATTGCGAGAGCGGTTTACTGTAATTCTCCGATTATTATTTTTGATGAGGCAACCTCGGCACTTGACGCCGAAACAGAAGTTCAACTGCTTAAAAATCTTAAAACACTCAAAGATAAAACTTGTATTTTGATTTCTCATAAAATGGCGGCAAAAGAAATTTGCAACAAAGAAATTGTAATTAAGAATAAAAAAATTATTTCTTACGATATTTAGGTGGGTACAAGCAAAATCTCACTCCTGACTGAATACTTATAATTAGGTATTAATCCGATTATAAGCATTGTCAGGGGTGATTTTTTGATTGAATTAATTAATTTTCTGGGGCAGTACCTTTGCTTTTTTATTCTTCATATCTGCGGAAACGGCTCTTTTCCAAAACCTCTTTCCGAAAAAGAGGAGCACGAGTATCTTGTGCGGAGTGCAAAAGGGGATATAGAGGCGAGAAATATTCTTGTTGAACATAATTTAAGGCTTGTGGCACACATTATAAAAAAATATTACGGCAATCAGAGTGAACAAGATGATCTTGTGTCAATCGGCACTATCGGACTTATAAAAGCGATAAATACCTATGACATAAGCAAAAAAATTAAGCTTTCAAGTTATGCGTCACGATGTATTGAGAATGAAATATTAATGCATTTCCGTAATGCTAAAAAGACGGCGCAGGATATTTCACTCAACGAAGCGATTGACAGCGATAAGGACGGAAATCCGCTGACTTTGCTTGATATAATGGCGGTTGATGACAATATACTTGAGCAGATTGATTTTCAACTCAACAGTAAAAAGCTCGGTCAGTTTATTAACGAAGAACTTTCACCAAGGGAAAAAATGATAATTGTTATGCGCTACGGACTTGACGGGAGCGAGCCGCTTACGCAGAAAAAGATTGCACAGAAATTGAATATTTCCCGTTCGTATGTAAGCAGAATTGAAACCAAGGCTTTAAAACTTTTACGAAAACGCTTTGATAACAGTTCAAATTTGTAAATTATTTTAAAGAAAAAAGGCGGTCGAAAGACCGTCTTTAGTTATGAGCCTATGCTGTTGATGAGGTTTTGCATTTCCTGTTTGGATGAAACATTGTGCGCTTTTTCAAGCACGATTTCTTTTTCGTCTTTTTCCATTTGAGCAAATTTTTGCATTGCACTTTCATTTTTTGCAAGTGCATTTACAAAGCCTAACGGCATATCTTTATACATTTTTCATCACCGATATTATTATTTTCAGTTTTGAAAATAATATTCATTTAGATAAATTATTGTTTAGCGAAATGATTTACCAAACAATTATAAAAGTTTGGTCGACCTTTTTAAAGGTCGTGTGTGGGCAAAGCCCACAAATACTTTCCGTTTATGCAATCTGACGATAGCCAAACAGCTTGCTGTTTGGCGGCTTGAACACAACGGAGAATGCCATTAAATGCGATAGCAACAAGAAAGACATTCGATATATAATGAAAAGTTAATGATTTCTTTTCTAAAAGGCTGTCGCCTGTTTTAACAAACTTAGTTTTAGCACGCAAACAGCGTGGCTGTTTGCGCCTGATAAATTGTTATATTGGAAGATTTTATGGGCGCTGCCCAAACCTGCAAGCCTTTAAAAAGGCTTGACCTAAATTTTTAAATTATTTTGCCTAACATTTAGAGCAAAACCAATTTATCCTACATATATAAAAGACTCTGTTTTACAGTATTGTTTATGCTAAAGGAGCTGTTAATTATGCCTTTGTGGGGAATAGGATTAATGTTTTTCGGTGCATTTTTGCTGTTTGCATTTGCTCATTACATAAGTAAAAGCAGACATCCGTTTAAAAGAAGTCTGCTTTCAATGGCTATAGGAATTTTAACGCTGATTGCGGTAAATCTGACAGGCTCTTTTACAGGTGTGTACCTGCCTGTAAGCCTTGTGTCGGTGTGTTGTGCCGCATTTGGCGGAGTGCCCGGAGTAACGCTGATGCTTGGACTGAATTTATTTTTTTAAATCAATTTCTGTTTGTTTTATTTTTATCCAAAAGCCTTGCAAAATCAATTAGCAAGGCTTTTTCTGCATTAAGGGTTTCTACAATATATAAAAATAAGCCACTGTTGCGGTGACTTATGAATTTAAAAATTCGACTAAAAGCATACTTAGTATTTTTTGCTGTCTGTTTGACAATTCTTTTGCTTTTATACTGTTATCTGTAAATTCTTCATATATAAGTTTAAGAATTTCTGTTTGTGTATCGTTTAGATTATTTAAGTACAATGCTTCTTTCTTTTCTATGCCAACTAAATAATCAAGCGAAACATTAAATACATTTGAAATTGAAATCAAAACTTCAAGTGTAGGAGTTTTGATATTGTTTTCGTAACTGCTTATTACAGGTTTGCTTCTTCCGACCCGTCTGCCCAACTCTTCTTGTGACATATTTCTTGCTTCTCGTAATTGCCTTATTCTTAAACCAAAGTCAAACATATAATTCACCTCAAAAAGTTTTTGATAAAAATATTTTAAAACACTTGCGTTTTGTAATCGAAAACTGTATAATATAATTGTTAACAAAACGAAAACTTTTTATTTAGAATGTTTACTGGTAAGAAATTTTCGTTGAAAGTTGCACTTGTTATTATAATGAAAGGAGATTTTGATAATGAAAAGAATAATCAGTGTAATTTTGACTTTGCTCATTGTGATATCTTGTATAAGCGCTATGGGAATGATTAATGTTAATGCAACACAAAATCGAACGCAAAATTTTAGTAGGAATTTTACTATTACAGGTAACGGTGCCGAAGATACTGTAAATGTTGCGCAAGCTCAACTTGGAAAAACCGGTTCACAGCTTGGTTATTCAGAACAATGGTGTGCGGATTTTATTAGTGATTGTGCTATACTTGCAAATCAATCTTCAGCCATACCGGCATCCGGATATTGCCCAACATTGAGACAAAATATAATTAATGCTGGTGGATATTATGTTAATAAGAATTCAGCCAAGAAAGGTGATATAGTATTCTATGGAAATAACGGAGCTGATCATGTTGAAATTGTATATGCAGCTTCAAATGGCAATGTAAGTACTTATGGAGGTAACTCTGGTAGTGGTGGCAATTTATATGCAAGAAGTGTAAGACAGCACCCGACGCAAACACAATCTATTGCATATATTGTCCGACCAAATTATCAAGGTAATGGTTGTAACTGTTCAACTGATTACGCAGGTGAATATTATGTATCAACTAGTAGTCAACCTTTGATATTACGCAGTGGTCACGGTACTGGATACACTGAATTAGCACAAATTCCTAAAGATACGGTTGTCTATGTAAGTAAAGCAAATGGTGAATGGGCACATGTAAACTGGAATGGTTATAATGGATATTGCAGTATGCAATATTTAAAAAGAGTTGAAGAAAGAAATAAAAGTTTTAAATTACATGTTTGGGTTTCAGATACAGATATGGGAGATGTGCCCGGAAAATTTTCTACAGGAAACAGATATTATATTTGTTATGAAATAATTGATGAAACAACGGGAAAAAAGGCAAATGATTCTAACAATCTAAGTTATACTGCAACTGAAACAATAAGAAATTCATCTGGAACTGTTTTTGAATATTCATATACAAATAGTGATAATAACTGGATCTCAAGTATTTGTGAAGTTGAGGACACATATATCGGTACAGTTACTATAACAGGTGATATTAATATGTCTTGCACAGTTTCATTTGATGCTTATACAGAAACATCACCTGCTATAAAAATTTGGGCTTGGGATGATGATGTTGATAATAACATTTCTGATTTTAGCTTGGGTAAAACTACATA
>OHFI01000633.1_pt1 | contig 13156 bp, 10 predicted proteins | sample 1567431 | NCBI WGS metagenome assembly OHFI01 (sample SAMEA3879569, study PRJEB24766) | human gut metagenome | biome: human-associated habitat; feature: feces | place: USA | collected 1985/1987 | reverse complement strand
TATTGATGAAATTAGGTGGCACCGCAGGAGATTAGATTTCTTGTCCTAATGTTTGTAGGATAAGGAATTTTTTTTATGTCCTGTGGTTTTTTTATATTAATTGGCAAGGAGGATGAGACATGATAAGACCAGAACTTAGCGAGGCAAAGAAATATGCGGCAGACGGATATAGGATGGTTCCGGTGTGCTGCGAGATGTTATCGGATGTGATCACACCTATCAACTTACTCAGAAAGCTGAAAGCGGCGAATGAGCACTGTTACATACTTGAGAGCGTGGAGAATCAGGAGGTGTGGGGACGCTACACATTTCTTGGTTACAATCCAAAGCTTGATGTCACATGCATGAATGGGCACATACAGCTCAAGGATATAGATGGAAATGTGATAAAGAAAGCGGATGACATTCATCCTGAGGGATTCATAAGAGAGATACTTAAGGATTACAGGAGTCCGAAGATAGAAGGACTTCCAACATTTACAGGCGGGTTTGTCGGTTACTTCTCATATGATTATATAAAGTACAGTGAGAAGAAGCTTGTGATCGATGCCGATGACGATGAGGAATTTCAGGATCTGGATCTCATGCTCTTTGACAAGGTCATAGCATTTGACAATTTCAAGTCAAAGCTGATCCTCATTGCAAATGCTGACACGTCCGATATAGAAGCCGGATATGCAAAGGCACTTGCTGACATAGAAGATATGAAGAAGCTAATCCTCGATGGAGAGATGGCTGAGATAGAGCCGGTTAAGATGAAGAGTGATTTCAAGCCTCTGTTCAATAAAGAAAAATATTGCAGCATGGTCGAGAGGGCAAAGAAGTACATATTCGAGGGAGATATCTTCCAGGTGGTTCTGTCCAACAGACTTGAGGCTGAGATGGAGGGTTCACTGTTCAATACATACAGGGTTCTCAGAAGCACAAATCCTTCTCCATATATGTTCTACTTCAGCGGCGACCAGATAGAGGTTGCGGGCGCATCACCTGAGACACTGGTAAAGCTTGAGAATGGCGTGCTCCACACATTTCCTCTTGCTGGAACGAGACCGAGGGGAAAGACAAAGGAAGAGGATATGAGACTTGAGGCCGGACTTATGGCGGATGAGAAGGAGCTGGCGGAGCACAACATGCTGGTGGATCTCGGAAGAAATGATCTTGGTAAGATAAGCAAGTTCGGAACTGTTGAGGTTGAGCAGTACATGAAGGTTCAGAGGTACTCACATGTAATGCATATCGGGTCAACGGTCAAAGGAGAGATCGATGACAGCAGGTATGATGAGCTGTCAGCCGTGGATGCGGTACTTCCAGCAGGAACCCTCTCAGGAGCACCGAAGATCAGAGCGTGTCAGATCATCAATGAGCTGGAGGACAACAAGAGAGGAATATATGGCGGTGCCATAGGATACATAGATTTCACAGGGAATCTTGATACATGTATAGCCATAAGGATCGCATACAAAAAGGGTGACAAGGTATTTGTCAGATCCGGAGCAGGAATCGTGGCGGACAGTGTTCCGGAAAATGAGTTCCAGGAATGTATCAACAAGGCAAAGGCAGTTACAACAGCACTCACAATGAGCGCTTTTCATGCGCATGCACAATACATATAAGGAGGACAAAATAAATGACAATACTTATAGACAATTACGACAGCTTCTCCTACAACCTGTATCAGCTTGTGGGGGCAATAAATCCGGATATAAAGGTCATAAGAAATGATGAGTTCACCTGTGAGGAGATTGAAGCGATGAATCCTGATCACATAATCATCTCACCGGGACCCGGAAGACCTTCGGATGCGGGAATGTGTGAGAAAGCGGTGAGATATTTTGCAGGAAAAGTACCAATCCTCGGTGTGTGTCTCGGACATCAGGCGATTTGTGAGACATATGGTGCGACAGTCACATATGCAAAGAAACTTATGCATGGAAAGATGTCGCTGGTTGATGTGGATCTGAACTGCAGATTGTTCAGAGGACTTCAGAGCAAGATACAGGTTGCCAGATATCATTCACTGGCAGCAGCCGATGAGAATTTCCCGGAATGTCTGGAGGTCACAGCCAGGACGGAGGATGGAGAGATCATGGCGGTGAAACACAGGGATTATGAGGTATATGGAGTTCAGTTCCATCCGGAGTCGATACTGACACCGAAGGGCAAGATAATACTTAGAAATTTTTTAGAGATATAAAATGATATAAAATAAGGAGGATATGGCGATGATACAGGAAACTCTTAAGAAGGTAGCAGCAGGACAGGATCTTACATACGATGAGGCATATGCCAGCATGGATGAGATATTCAGTGGCCAGGTGCTGGGAGAGACAACGGCGGGATATCTCACAGCGCTTCACATGAAGGGCGAGACGCTTGACGAGATAACAGCCAGTGCAAATGGAATGAGAGACCATGCGGAGTCTCTTCCACATGACGGAATAGATGTTCTTGAGATCGTGGGAACAGGCGGAGATTGTGCGAATTCATTTAACATATCGACAACGAGTGGTATAGTTGCAGCGGCGGCTGGAGTACCGATCGCAAAGCACGGCAACAGAAGCGTATCAAGCAAGAGTGGAGCAGCGGATGTACTTGAGGCTCTTGGTGTAAATATCTCCATATCACCTGAAAAGATGGGCAAGGTTCTCGCTGAGTGCAACATGAGCTTTATGTTTGCTCAGGTTTATCACAAGGCGATGAAATATGCAGGTCCGGTCAGAAAGGCACTTGGAATACCGACAGTATTCAATATCCTTGGACCTCTCACCAACCCGGCAAAGGCTCAGATGCAGATTATGGGAGTATACAAGGAGGAGCTTGTTGATCAGATGGCTCCTGTACTTGTTGGTCTTGGCGTAAAACGGGGACTTGTCGTATACGGACAGGATTGTCTGGATGAGATATCCATGAGCGCACCTACAACAGTTGCAGAGATCAAAGATGGCGAGATCACAAAGTACGAGATCAAGCCAGAGAATTTCGGATTTGAGAGATGCAGCAAGGAGGATCTGGTGGGCGGCGATCCAGAGGAAAACGCGCAGATTACCCGCGATATCCTGTCAGGCAAGATCAAAGGAGCCAAGAGAAATGCAGTTGTACTGAACGCAGCAGCTTGTATCTACATCGCAGGCAAGGCAGATTCCATAGCGGATGGAATCAAGGTTGCAGAGGACGTGATCGACAGTGACAAGGCTGCTGAGACGCTTGATGCATTTGTAAGACTGACAAATGAGTAGATAAGTTTTATCGCAGACTATGATAGAAAGTTGTATAGAGAGGTAAGAGATGATATTAGATGAGATAGCTGCAAAGACAAAGGAACGTGTGGCGGAGCAGAAGAAAAAAGATCCTCTTGAGGAGATGAAGAGACAGGCACTTGATATAGTTGCCAGAGAGACGGATAACGGCAGCAGCCCATATAGTAAGTTCCCATTTAGGGATAATCTGGCAGCGGATGGAATATCGTTTATTTGTGAGGTCAAGAAGGCATCGCCTTCCAAGGGGCTTATCGCACCGGACTTTCCCTATGTTGAGATCGCAAAGGAATATGAGGCGGCTGGTGCTTCAGCCATATCGGTGCTCACTGAGCCGTTTTATTTCCAGGGAAGCAATCAGTTCCTGATGGATATAAAGAAGGAGGTAAATATACCGCTGCTGAGGAAGGATTTTACAGTTGACGAGTATATGATATATGAGGCAAAGGTCATAGGAGCCTCGGCGGTGCTTTTGATTTGCGCAATACTGGATGACGAGCAGCTTGGATTATACCTGCAGCTTGCGCATGAACTTGGGATGTCGGCTCTGGTTGAGGCTCACGATGAGGAGGAGGTCAGACGGGCGATAGCTTGCGGAGCCGGCATCATCGGAGTTAACAACAGGGATCTCAGAACATTTACGGTGGATATCATGAACAGCGTTCGTCTTAGAAAGCTGATACCGGATACGGTGCCAGCCACCCATATGGGGACGGAGGTACCTGTCACTGGTACAGGAGCTGCGGCTGACACTTTAGCACCCCAGAAGATGGTGTATGTGTCTGAGAGTGGAATCAAGGCAAAAGAGGACATAGACAGGCTCAAGGCAAATGGAACTGATGCGGTGCTCATAGGTGAGACATTTATGAGAAGTCCTGACAAGAAGAAGTTGTTTGCGGAACTTAGAGGCGAGTAACATATTATATAGAAGAAACACAATACAAAAGTGTAGAAATTACATTTGAAAATATATCTGAGAAGACAAAAACAGGAGGGAAAACATATGTCAAAAGGCAGATTTGGCGTTCACGGCGGCCAGTATATTCCAGAGACTCTGATGAATGCGATGCTGGAGCTGGAGGAGGCTTACAAGAAATATAAAGATGATCCGGAGTTCAACAGAGAACTCACAGAGATGCTCAACGAGTATGCGGGAAGACCTAGCAGACTTTACTATGCGGAGAGAATGACAAAGGATCTGGGCGGTGCAAAGATCTACCTCAAGAGAGAGGATCTGAACCACACAGGAGCGCACAAGATCAACAACGTAATCGGACAGATGCTCCTTGCCAAGAGAATGGGCAAGACAAGAGTTATCGCGGAGACCGGTGCCGGACAGCACGGTGTTGCAACAGCTACAGTTGCAGCCATGATGGGCATGGAGTGTGAGATATACATGGGCGAGGAGGACACGATCAGACAGGCTCTCAACGTGTACAGAATGAGACTTCTGGGTGCAAAGGTTCATCCGGTAAAGACTGGAACAGCCACACTGAAGGATGCGGTATCTGAGGCATTCCGTGAGTGGACAAGCAGGATCGATGATACACACTATGTACTCGGCTCAGTCATGGGACCATATCCTTTCCCTGAAATCGTCCGTGATTTCCAGGCTGTGATCAGTAAAGAGATCAAGGCACAGCTCATGGAGAAGGAGGGAAGACTTCCTGATGTCGTCATGGCATGTGTGGGTGGCGGTTCAAATGCCATCGGAGCTTTCTACGATTTTATACCTGACGAGAGCGTCAGATTGATCGGCTGTGAGGCAGCAGGCAGAGGTGTTGATACATTTGAGACAGCGGCAACTATTGCGACTGGAAAGCTTGGTATATTCCACGGCATGAAGTCCTACTTCTGTCAGGATGAATTTGGCCAGATCGCACCTGTATATTCTATCTCAGCGGGACTTGACTATCCGGGAATCGGACCTGAGCACGCATACCTTCACGACATCGGACGTGCAGAGTATGTGGCGATCACAGATGACGAGGCAGTTGATGCATTTGAGTATTTGTCAAGGATCGAGGGAATCATCCCTGCGATAGAGAGCGCACACGCTGTGGCTTACGCCATGAAGCTGGCACCTACAATGGACAATGATAAAATAATAGTGATCAATGTATCAGGACGTGGCGACAAGGACGTTGCAGCCATCGCAAGATACAGAGGGGAGGATCTTCATGAGTAATATATCAAAAGCATTTGAGCATGGAAAAGCATTTATACCATTTGTGACATGTGGCGATCCGTCGCTGGATGTGACAGAGGAGGTAGTATACGCAATGGTGGAGGCCGGTGCAGACATTATAGAGCTGGGAATCCCATTCTCAGACCCGACAGCCGAGGGCCCGGTCATCCAGGGCGCAAATATAAGAGCGCTGGCAGGCGGCGTCACGACAGACAAGGTATTTGACCTTGTGAGAAAGCTCCGCAAGAAAGTGACAATACCTATGGTGTTCATGACATATGCAAATGTCGTGTTCTCGTACGGTTCGGAGAGATTCATCAGCACATGCAAGGAGATTGGCATAGACGGTCTGATCCTTCCTGACATTCCTTACGAGGAGAAGGACGAGTTTGACGGGATATGCAAGCAGTATGATGTGGATCTCATTTCACTCATCGCACCTACATCCCATGAGAGAATATCCATGATCGCAAATGATGCGAGTGGATTTGTATATTGCGTGTCATCACTCGGTGTAACTGGAACAAGAACCAAGATCACCACAGACATAGGAGCAATGGTCGATCTGGTGAAGAAGGCGAAGGACATCCCTTGCGCTGTAGGCTTCGGAATATCCACACCTGAGCAGGCAAAGCAGATGGCGGAAAAGTCAGATGGTGTCATCGTCGGTTCAGCCATCGTCAAGCTGTGTGCCCAGTACGGCAAGGACTGTGTGCCTTATGTGAGAGATTATGTGAAGAGCATGAAGGATGCGATAAGGTAGGAAATTATAGATACTAATTGGGGTATGCATTTGTGGATGCATATTTAAGAGAGTCGGAGAAATCTGGCTCTCTTGTGTTTTATAGATATGTTTATAAATATGTTGACACCTCAGTTAGTTTTTGATATAACATATACATCAGCGATTGCTGATATCCATAATGAAAATTGAATAAATCATATTTTAAGTAGAAGAGTTTGAAAACATGATGAGTAGCAAGTGCTACAAGTCTGCGATCATGACTCTTTTTTTGTTGCCTTTTGGGCATGGGGCAGATTTCAAATGAAAACTGAATATGCATCTGCCCGGTATCCGGGGCAGCAAAGAATACGGACACAGCGACTGTCGTCGGCTGAAAAATGACAGACCGGGGAGCAGGCACCATGGAGGTGTGAGCTGGTAAAGCTTCAGATAACACATTGACAACATTTTGTAGATTTATTTTAGGTTTATTTTTTCATTATGGAGGTAACGATTATGAGATATTCATTTACAGAAAAGACATCACACAGACAGCAGGAGACAGCATACATGCTTTATATGATCATCGGCAGCTATTTTCACAGATGCAGCTGCAGATCAAAGGCGTTGGAGGAGAATCTCTTCCTTTATTATAAAGAGCTTGGAGAACGCAGACAGATAGATAAAGAGAGACAGATCATCAGAGTCAGCGAGGGTGTGCTGAAAGACAATATGACAGATCTTGCGGAGATGAATGCTGAGGTGGTTATCTCAAGGGCAGATGATCTGTATATATTAAGATTTTACACAGGATTTGAGAGGGTCGTGGTGACTGTCGATGAGAAAGGCTGCTATGAGATAAGCCTGGGTAGGGATGAACTAGCGGCATAGAGGGTGTTGTGAGCAAACAGATGAAGTATAGTGGCAGTTGTTCAGGGGATAAATAAACTTGAGCAACTGCCGTGTTTTTACTTGATATGGGAACTAATGTTCGATATAATAGATGCAGGCTTTAGCCTAGAGTAGGAGACTTTTATGGATCATTTTGAATTGGTATCGGAATACAAGCCCACCGGAGATCAGCCGGAGGCAATAGAAAAATTGGTAAAGGGTTTTCAGGAAGGCAATCAGTTCGAGACGCTGCTCGGTGTAACCGGATCTGGTAAGACATTTACCATGGCGAATGTTATACAGCAGCTAAATAAGCCCACGCTTATACTTGCACATAACAAGACTCTGGCGGCGCAGCTTTATGGGGAGATGAAGGAGTTTTTTCCGAACAATGCGGTGGAGTATTTTGTATCATACTACGATTATTATCAGCCGGAAGCATATGTGGCTTCCACGGATACCTATATTGCAAAGGATTCGTCTATCAATGACGATATTGACCGGATGAGACATAGTGCCACAGCTGCGCTCATAGACAGAAAGGACGTAATCGTGGTCGCGTCTGTGTCGTGCATATATGGTATCGGTGATCCGGACGAGTACAGGAATCAGATGCTGTCATTCAGAGTCGGAATGATAAAGGACAGAGATCAGGTCATCGATGAACTGACAGATATACAATATGATAGGAATGACATGGATCTGCAGAGAGGCACGTTCAGAGTGCGCGGGGATGTACTTGAGATAATACCTGTGTCAACATTTGACGATGGAATAAGGATAGAGTTTTTTGGTGATGAAATAGACAGGATCACAGAGTTTGATCCGCTCACCGGAGAGGGAAAGAGGGATCTGACATATACCTGTCTGTTCCCGGCGTCCCACTATGTGGTTGGACAGGAGAAGATGGAGAAGGCACTGAAGAGGATAGAGGCAGAGCTCAAGGACAGAGTTGCGTATTTCAAGTCAAAGGATAAACTCATTGAGGCCCAGCGTATTGAGGAGAGAACTAACTTTGATATGGAGATGATGCGGGAGACTGGATTTTGTTCTGGAATAGAGAATTATTCAGGACCTCTGGCAGGCAGATCAGCCGGGGAGACGCCGAGCACACTTCTGGATTTCTTTGATGACGACTTTCTTCTTATTATAGATGAGTCACATATGACTGTGCCTCAGGTTGGCGCGATGTATTCGGGAGACCGATCCCGTAAGATGAATCTGGTTGACTATGGATTCAGGCTTCCATCTGCACTTGACAACAGGCCGCTCAACTTCTCGGAATTTGAGCAGAAGCTTGATCAGGTCATGTTTGTATCAGCCACACCGGGCAAATACGAGGAGGAGCACCAGATGCTCATGGCTGAACAGATCATCAGACCTACGGGACTTCTGGATCCGCCGGTTGAGGTCAGACCGGTTGAGGGACAGATAGATGATCTGCTGAAAGAGGTCCGCAAGGAGACTGAGCAGGGACACAAGGTGCTTGTAACAACACTTACCAAGCGTATGGCTGAAGATCTCACCAGCTATATGAGAGATAATGATATAAAGGTGAAATATCTGCACTCGGATATAGACACTATGGAGAGGGTTGAGATAGTGAGAGATCTCCGTCTTGGCGTATTTGATGTGCTTGTTGGAATCAACCTTTTGAGAGAGGGACTTGATATACCGGAGATCACTCTGGTAGCCATACTTGACGCTGATAAGGAAGGTTTCCTGAGATCGGAGACATCACTCATCCAGACCATAGGAAGAGCAGCCCGAAATGTGGATGGACATGTCATCATGTATGCGGATACTATCACGGGCTCCATGAAGTATGCCCTCGATGAGACGAGCAGACGTCGTGAGATACAGCAGAAGTATAATGAGGAACATGGAATAACCCCTAAGACTATAGAGAAGAGCATAAGGGATCTCATAACCATAGAGGTGAAGAAGGAGGAACTTCCAGAGGAGGATAAGGACGCTGAGTCCATGACGAAGAAGGAGCTTCAGAAGGTTATCGCCAAGCTGACCAAGAAGATGAATATGGCGGCAGCAGACCTCAACTTTGAGGTGGCGGCGGAGATCAGAGATCAGCTCAAGGTGTACAAGGCGGCACTGAGAGATTATGATAAAGAATAGATGGATGCAGGGTAGATAATTAAGATATAACAAATATAAATGATAAAGAGAAAAGGTTAGATCAAGATGGAAGACAATAAGAATTATGAACGAAGTGAGCATCTGGAGAATATAACGGATGCAAGCATGAAAGATGATGATTATTTCAACGCCAGCAGGAATATTGACAGGAAGTATATTACTATTGAGGGCGCACGTGAAAATAATCTGAAGAATATCAATGTCAAGATTCCAAGGGAAAAATTTGTTGTCGTGACAGGACTTTCGGGATCAGGTAAGTCTTCACTGGCATTTGACACGATATATGCGGAGGGACAGAGACGATACATGGAATCGCTGTCCTCCTATGCGAGACAGTTCCTTGGACAGGCTGAGAAGCCGGACGTGGACAAGATAGAGGGACTTTCCCCTGCAATCTCCATAGATCAGAAGTCAACAAACAGAAATCCTCGATCCACAGTTGGCACTGTCACTGAGATATACGACTATTTCAGACTTCTCTATGCCAGAGTGGGAATACCACACTGCCCGAACTGTGGTAAGGTCATAAGCAGACAGACGGTTGACCAGATGGTGGATGAGATCATGAAGCTACCTGAGAGGACAAAGTTCATGGTGCTTGCGCCTGTGGTCAGAGGCCGAAAGGGAGAGCATGTAAAGCTGCTGGAGAAGGCAAAGAAGAGCGGATTTGTCAGAGTGGTTGTCGATGGCAGCATGTATGAGCTGTCGGAGGAGATAAAGCTCGATAAGAACAAGAAGCACAGTATAGATATAGTTGTCGATCGTCTGGTTGTAAGACAGGATGTGGAGAGGCGACTCACAGATTCCATAGAGACCGCACTTCAGCTTGCAGAGGGGCTTATGAAGATTGAGGTGATCGGGGAGAGGGAGGAGAATGGTGTTCAGAAGGAGAATACCATTATCAATTTCTCAGACAGCTTTTCATGCCCGGATTGCGGAATCAGCATAGATGAGATAGAGCCGAGAAGCTTTTCGTTCAACAATCCATTTGGCGCATGCCCGACATGTGCAGGTCTTGGCTTCAAGATGGAATTTGATCCGGATCTTATGATACCCGATCAGAGTTTGTCGATAAATGATGGAGCAATTGTGGTTCTGGGATGGCAGTCGTGCAATGATGGCAAGAGCTATTCAAATGCAATACTCAGGGCACTCAGTGCGGAGTATGGATTCTCTCTTGATACGCCATTTCAGGATTATCCACAGGATATCAAGGATCTCTTATTATATGGAAAGAACTCTCGCCCGGTTAAGGTGCATTATAAAGGACAGCGCGGGGAGGGAGTGTATGATATAACATTTGAGGGACTCATAAAGAGTGTTGCCAGAAGATACAGGGAGACATCTGCGGAGTCCACAAAGGCCGAGTATGAGACATTCATGACTGTAACTCCGTGTGAGGTCTGTGGTGGTAAGAGACTTAAGCCGACAGCCCTTGCTGTTACAGTTGGAGATAAGAATATTGCCGAACTTACAGAACTACCTATCACAGAACTTGCAAAGTTCATGAAAGATCTGGAGCTCACTGACAGACAGAAGATGATAGGTGCGGCCATACTCAAGGAGATCAGGTCGAGACTGCATTTTCTTATTGATGTGGGACTTGACTATCTGTGTCTGAGTAGAGGTACAAGCACGCTCTCAGGTGGAGAGGCACAGAGAATAAGACTTGCCACGCAGATAGGTTCAGGTCTGGTCGGAGTTGCATATATTCTGGATGAGCCAAGTATCGGACTTCACCAGAGGGACAATGACAAGCTGATAGCAGCGCTCAAGAATCTGAGAGACCTTGGAAATACGCTTATCGTTGTAGAGCACGACGAGGATACCATGAGGGCGGCGGATCACATTATAGATATAGGACCGGGAGCCGGTGCAAATGGTGGATATGTGGTAGCTGAGGGTACGGCTGAAGACATTATGAAATGTGAGAATTCTATCACCGGTGACTACTTAAGCGGCAGGAAGAAGATAGAGGTTCCAGATGTGAGGAGAAAGCCAACCGGATGGCTCACTGTCAAGAATGCTTATGAGAACAATCTCAAGCATATAGATGTGGACATACCACTTGGAATCATGACATGTGTGACGGGTGTGTCTGGTTCAGGAAAGAGTTCTCTGGTAAATGAGATCTTGTACAAGAAGCTGGCGAGAAGACTCAACAAGAGCAGGATTAAAGCAGGAAAGCACGACCATATCATCGGTTATGATGCTTTGGATAAGATTATCAATATAGACCAGTCACCTATAGGTAGAACGCCGAGATCCAATCCGGCTACTTATACAGGTACATTTGATCTGATAAGGGATTTGTTTGCTGGAACCAAGGATGCCAAGGCAAGAGGTTACGGCAAGGGAAGATTCAGCTTTAATGTATCTGGTGGACGATGCGAGGCGTGTCGAGGAGATGGAATAATCAAGATAGAGATGCACTTCCTGCCAGATATATATGTGCCATGTGAAGTGTGCGGAGGAAAGAGATATAACAGGGAGACTCTGGAGGTCAAGTACAAGGGCAAGAGTATCAATGAAGTCCTTGACATGACAGTTGACGAGGCATGTGAGTTCTTTGCAAATGTGCCAAGGATACTGAGGAAGATAGAGACTCTCCGCGATGTTGGACTCGGATATATCAAGCTGGGTCAGCCATCCACCACTCTGTCGGGCGGAGAGGCGCAGAGAATCAAGCTTGCAACAGAGCTTTCGAGACGAGGAACAGGAAAGACGATATATGTGCTTGATGAGCCAACCACGGGACTTCATTTTGCTGATGTGCACAGACTTGTGGATATACTCAGAAGGCTCAGCGAGGGCGGCAACACAGTTGTGGTTATCGAACATAATCTTGACGTTATCAAGACCGCAGATTATATTATTGACATGGGACCTGAAGGAGGCGCAGGCGGTGGAACGGTCATTGCCAGAGGAACTCCTGAGGAAGTTGCGAAGATACCTCAGTCCTATACAGGACAGTATCTGAAGAGGTATCTCGATATGTAAGGGATGTGTCGAATAATTACATCGGAGGTAGATGACGAACATGGATGAACAGAATAGAGTAGAAGATATTGACAGAGTTGATGGCGGGTCGACTTCTGAGCAGAATCTGGAGCAGGAAAAGGCTATGATGGCTGAGAATAGTCAGGTAGCACAGCCAGCTCAGTCACTGTATCAGCATATGCCACAGTATGGCCAGCCGGTGCAGCAGATGCCGCAGTACGGTCAGCCAGCCCAGCAGCCATATCAGCCACAGTCACAGTCACAGTATAGCCAGGGAGCACAGCCAATGCAGACACCATACCAGCAGATGCCGCAGTATGGCCAGCCAACCCAGCAGCCATACCAGCCACAGTCGCAGTATGGCCAGCCGGTACAGCCAACGCCATACAACAACCCTATGGGTTATATGGGATATGAGAACAGGCATAACATACCTGGTGATGTGAAGAAGGGATCCACACATGTACCTAATATGTTAAACCTGATCGGCATTATCATGGCTGTTGTATCAGTATTTATTCCTTATGCTTATATGGGGACAGATGCCAGAAGTATAGTTGGAGTGTTTGGGATAAATGTACTGTCAATGCTTGTTGCGGCGGTAGTTATCATAGCAGACGTGATCTGTGCATTTATCAACAAGGCAGGCTGTTATATAGCAGACCTTGTTATATCTATAGTTGTTGGCGGAATATTGATATTTGAATTTGTTCTGTCATTGATAGATCTTGGAAAGCTAGATGCAGCGGCAAGTGCAAGACTCGGAGTCGGTGCATGGATCAGCGTGGCAGCGGCACTTTTCATGCTGATATCAGTTCCTATATGGTGGACAATCAGCAGAAAAAAGGATAAGGCAGAGAAGCAAGATTAGAATTTAGAAATTTATATTAGTGAAGATAAAAAATAATATAAAAGAAAAATAAGTAAGAATAAGAACCCCATCAT
>OHFI01000625.1_pt1 | contig 13361 bp, 12 predicted proteins | sample 1567431 | NCBI WGS metagenome assembly OHFI01 (sample SAMEA3879569, study PRJEB24766) | human gut metagenome | biome: human-associated habitat; feature: feces | place: USA | collected 1985/1987 | reverse complement strand
CTTCTTGATTTTTTTGTATATGTGCTTTATATTTGTCTTTTCATACACCGAAATTTTGGCTGTCAGACTGTCACAGGCTGATTTTCCGCAGCTGCGGCAGGGGAGTTCTGAGAAGTTTCAATGGTGGTTTCAATGCCGTTGATGGTAACACTGGGGTCGTCAAGGTCGATGATAAGGCATTTTCTGCCCTGGATAACGGTGGTGCGCACCTTGTCGGTGGCTTCCTTGCTGATGTTTACGGTTATTTCGGGAACGGAAAGAACGGTCTTGTTCTCCACAAGATTAGACGCCTTCAGAGCGGTGTCGCCCACAGTAGTCTTGTAAACTGCGTCAAGGGCTTCAAGCTTTTCATCGCTTACACCCGCATCGGAAAGAATGGCCTTCATTCTGTTTGCGTCGATCACGGGAGGCTCGGTCTCGTTCTTGTTCTGGTCGATGACTTCCTTGATAATGTCGTTTACACGGGTGATGACTGTGTAATCCAGCTCGTCACGGCACACATCGGTGAGAACTGCACGGAAGCGTTCCTTTTCACCGTCGGGAGTGAAATCAAAGCGGCACTCCAATACGTCCTCCACAATGGAGAGATTGGGCTTCTTGGGTGAGCGGGTGTAGTACATAACACGGTTAACGTCAGGGGAACGGTCGCTGAAAATGGGGTAGAAGAAGCCGTCCTGAGGCGCTCTTGCAATTATCATCTCGGTGTTGGACTTCTTTGCGATAGTCTCCAGAGACTCATCGTAGAAAAGGCCGTCATCTCCTGTGTTTACGGGGCAGATGGCAGTTACGATGAAGTTGTACTCGGAGTCGCCCTCGCCGATGCACTCATCGTTCTTGTCCTTTACAAGAATGCTGTATGTACAGTGACCCGATATAATAGTATATGCGCTGGACATGGCGGTATTTTCAACAATGCGGTCAATGAACGCCTTGTTTGCCTCTTCGTCCTCCAGCTTGCCCTTTACTGCGGCGTAAAGGATATTCTGAGCGCCGCCCTCTTCATATGACTCGTTGGGGAAGCCGTACTCGTTGAGATTTTTGCCGAGAGTGCCGCTGAAAACCTTTTTAAGCGTCTCCATGACCACAGCGCCCTCGTCCTCGGGAATAGTTGCCCAGCTGCGAACATCACTGTACTTTATGTTCTTTTCGGCGTCCGCATAGGCGTAAAGCACACGGTTAAGGGTAAAAAATCCGCAGCCCTCGGCAAAGCTTCTTTTTATTTCAGCCACTTCTTTTTTGTTCATTTTGTTTCCACCTTTTCTTTGTTATTGGTAACTTTTATTTTACTCCAAAATGAGTGGGATTGTCAAGGGGAAAATAAAGAAGCTGTCAGTTCATCTCTGCAAGGGCTTTCCTGTTCTCCGCTTTATGGGCGGCACGGTCATAGCCCTTTGTGCCTCCGCAGCGGGTGACGGGGGAAAGCCCGCCCCAGTCTCTGCGCTGTTTGTTAAAATACTCACGTTTTGCTTTCTTGCTCATCTTTTCCAAAGGAACATAGCTTTTCATTTTACTCACCTGCCTTGAAGTTGTAAATGGGCTTGATAATTTCGTTTACCTCCGCAGTGTCGCCGATGTTGTCAAGGATATCGTTCATGCCCTTGTATGCCATGGGGCATTCATCCAGTGTGCCCTGACTCACAGATGTGGTGTAGATGCCCTCCATCTGCTTTTTGAACTCGCTTACGGTAAAGCTCTGCTTGGCTTCGCCTCGGCTCATGAGCCGCCCCGCACCGTGGGGAGCGGAGAAATTCCAGTCGGGATTGCCTTTGCCTGTGCAGATAAGGCTGCCGTCACGCATATTTATGGGGATAATCAGCTTTTCCCCCGCCTGTGCGGACACAGAGCCTTTGCGGAGTATCATGTTTTCCGTGTCGATGTAGTTGTGGATAGTGGTGAACTGCTCAACGGGCGTGAGCTTCATTCCCCTGATTATCTCGGTCATCATGGCACGGCGGTTGAGCACGGCAAAGTGCTGGACTATTTTCATATCGTGAATGTAGTCCTCAAAAAGCTGCCCGCTTACGTAAGCAAGATTTTTGGGCACGGTGATGCGCTTGGTGCTTTCAAGCTTTTTAAGCTCACGGCTGATATCTTTCTCCCTGCCCTGAGCCTTGAGACTGTCGATAAGCTCATGGATCTTGCCGTCGCCCGAATGTTCAAGCTGCTTTACCGCCTGCTGCTGATAATACTTTGCCACCTCTGCACCCAGATGACGGGAGCCGCTGTGGATAACGATGTAGATGCCCTTTTCGCCCCTGTCCGCTTCGATAAAGTGGTTGCCACCGCCAAGAGTGCCCACAGAGCGCTCCGCACGGCGCAGGTCTATTTTGTCGGCACATCTGAGGGCACAGATGTACGCCTCTTCCGCCAGCTTGTGGGGAGTGCTTCTTATGGCAAAGCCCGAGGGGATAGTCCGCCTGATAAGCTTGTCGAGCTGCATAAGCTCCATGTGCTTTTCCTTGATAAGCACAGTCTCCATGCCGCAGCCGATGTCAACGCCCACAAGGTTGGGGACAATTTTGTCGGTGATGGTCATGGTGGTGCCGATAACGCAGCCAACGCCTGCATGGACATCGGGCATCATTCTTATTTTCTCGCCGATAGTGAATTCCTGGCTGCAAAGCTCGATTATCTGGGAGACCGAGGCGCTGTCGATATTATCGGTAAAAACCTTTGCTGTATTGTATTTTCCGTTTAATTCTATCATGTAAATTCTCCTTGAAAGTGGGTCACAAATGCGCAAAAAAAGGGCGCTCCGACCCGGAAGCGCCCTTATGTATGACTATATCTGCCCCTGATTTTATTGCAGAGGACCTCTGAAAGGTGCGGATATGCCAATGCGCTGCCGAATGTTATTATATGTACCTGTAAGTTTAAGTGATATTTTAAGCATTGTCATTGTTTCCGCCTCCTTCTTAATATTTTGATAATAAGCTTATTGCTGGAAAGCATAGCACATTTTTTATGATTTGTCAAGAGCTTTTCAGAAAAATCAGAAAAATTTTAAAAAACAGTGGAAATCCTTAAAAAAGTGTGCTATAATAAATTCATGTGCAGACGCAAGAGCTTGAAAGGATTGATTATTATGGCAATTACCGAAAATACCGCCCTGCTCAAGGAATGGATAGATTCATCGGATAATATTGTCTTTTTCGGCGGAGCAGGTGTTTCCACGGAAAGCGGTATTCCGGATTTCAGAAGCGTGGACGGAATTTATAACATGAAATATAAATATCCCCCTGAGACTATTCTGAGCCGTACCTTTTTCTGCAACCATATAAGCGAGTTTTACGAGTTCTATAAGGATAAGATGCTCTATCTTGACGCTAAGCCCAACAAAGCTCACCTTGCTCTTGCGGAGCTTGAAAGAAGAGGCAAGCTCAAAGCAGTTATCACCCAGAACATCGACGGCCTTCATCAGGCTGCGGGCAGCAAGACCGTGTATGAGCTTCACGGCTCGGTACACCGCAATTACTGCGTCCGCTGCGGTGCTATGTTTGATGCTGAGTACATAAAAAATTCTCCCTTTATCCCTGAGTGCGCACAGTGCGGCGGTCTTATCAAGCCCGATGTGGTGCTTTATCAGGAGAGCCTTAACCAGCACACTGTTGACTGCGCTATCGAGGCTATCGAAAACTGCGATGTCCTTATCATCGGCGGCACATCGCTTTCCGTATATCCCGCCAGCGGTCTTATCGAATATTATAAGGGCAACAAGCTTGTTCTTATAAACAAGAGCACCACCCAGTACGATGACAGAGCCGACCTGCTCATATCCGAGAGCATCGGCGAAACTCTGGACTACTGCATCAACTGATAAATTATCCACGGAGGAAATAAAATGCTTTTACCCGAATTTTATGTTGACGATGTTATCAAGAGAGCATTGTCAGAAGATATAAATTACATTGACCTTGCCACCGACCTGCTTATCCCTGAGGACGAAATATCCACTGCGGAGTTCGTCTCCAAGGCTGAGGGCGTTCTGGCAGGAATCGACTGCGCACTGAGGACATTTACTTTCATCGACAGCGGCGTTAAGTGCGAGGTGTTCATTCACGACGGCGAAAAAGTGAAAAAGGGCGATATCATCGCCAGAGTTCAGGGAAAGACACGCTCTATCCTTAAAGCGGAGCGCACCTCTCTTAACATTCTCCAGCATATGTCGGGCGTTGCTACAGCTACAAACAAGCTGGTGGAAGCCTGTGCAGGCACAAAGGCTTCTATCGTTGATACAAGAAAGACTCTCCCGGGTCTGAGAGCGTTGGAAAAGTACGCTGTCACCGCAGGCGGCGGACGCAACCACCGCTACAATCTTTCCGATGCGGCTATGCTCAAGGACAATCACATTGACGCATACGGCGGCATCACAGGCGCAGTTACCGCCCTTAAAAAGAAGATAGGCCATATGGCTAAGATTGAGGTCGAGGTAAGAAACAAGGAAGAGCTTATCGAGGCTCTTGGCTGCAATGTTGATGTTATCATGCTTGACAACATGACCCCGGAGGAAATGACCGAGTGCGTAAAGATCGCAGACGGCAAGGCTGTTCTGGAGGCTTCGGGCAACATCAATATCGACACCGTTGCGGCTGCTGCGGCTACAGGCGTTGACATTATTTCTGTAGGCGCTATCACCCATTCGGTAAAGGCGTTCGATATTTCACTTAAAATCAGAAAGTAACATAGGAAGTGTTATTTTGAAAGGTCTTACCTTTGTTTATAATGTTCACGGCAATCTTTATATAAATCTGACAAACCGATGCCCCTGCAACTGCACGTTCTGCATACGCCGCAACGGCGACAGCGCATACGGCAGCGACAGCCTGTGGCTTGAAAGAGAACCCACAAACGAGGAAGTTCTGGCAGAGTTTGACAAATACTCTCCCGATGAGTTTGATGAGATAGTTTTCTGCGGCTACGGCGAGCCTATGGAAAGGGCGGAGGACGTTGTTTTTATCGGCAAAGAGCTGAAAAAGCGATATCCCCATAAGATAATACGCCTGAACACCAACGGGCTTTCGGACAAAATTCACGGCAGACCCACCGCAGCAATGCTGGAGGGGGCTGTGGATATCGTTTCCATAAGCCTTAATTCGGGCAATGAAAAGGACTACAACGCTGTTACCCGTCCTAAGTGGGAGGACAGTTTCAGCGCTCTGCTCAGCTTTGCGCAGGACTGCAAAAAGTATGTTCCTCAGGTGATGTTCACCGTTGTAGATGTTATCTCCGAGCGTGAGATCGAGGAAAGCAAGGAGATATCCGAAAGGCTGGGCATACCTCTCAGAATAAGAAAATACGATACCTGATCGTTACATATAAGGAGAAATAGAATATGGAAACTTATGCAAGAAAAGCAATCCACAAGGGCACAGAGGTTTGTGAGCTTTCCGCAGGCGGATATTATGCCATAGTTGCTCACGGTCTGGGTTCCAACGTACTCCGTTTCAGAGACGAGAAAAGGGGAATGGAGATATTTCGCTACAACGGAAGCGTTTCTATCGGCGAGATAATGAACGCTCCCGAGATTTGGGGTCTTCCCACCCTGTACCTGCCCAACCGCTTTGAAAAGGGCGTGCTGCACACATCTGATGCGACCTATCGCCTGCCCGTGAATGAGGAGCGCTTCGGCAACCATCTCCACGGCTTTATCCAGAAGAGAGCATACACCGTAAAGGAGCTTGGCACAAAGGGAAATACCGCTTTTGTGGAGAACGAGTATGTTTACGATGAAAAGGACTTTTTCTTCAACTGCTTCCCCGTAAAGTTCACCGTAAGAATAAGAATAGAGCTTTCCGACAAGGGACTTTCCCATAAGATAACCCTTATCAATCAGTCGGACAAGATGATGCCCATATCTATCGCAACACACACCACCATCAACGCTCCCTTTGTTGACGGCGCTGTTCAGGAGGATATCAGGCTGAAGGTTCCCGCTGTGGAGCATATTCTCTTCAACAAGTCCAAGTGGCTGCCCACAGGCAAGCGTGCAAAGCTCACCGATTATGACAAGAAGTACATAAACGGAACCTGCCCCGTTCTCAGGGACATCTGCAACGATATGTATTCAGGCGGAACCCTCGAGCTGGACGGCAAGCCTTTCCACGGCACTATCATGACCGATACTGCCAGCGGCAAGACCATCTGCAACGAGGTAGATGAAAAGTACAAGTTCTGGATAGTATGGAACCATGAGGGCTTTATGAACTATTTCTGCCCCGAGCCTATGACCGCTCAGGTAAATGCCCCCAACCTTGATATGCCCGCAGAACTCAGCGGATATGAGGAGCTTGCTCCCGGCAAGACCTACACAGCCACACAGAGATTTTTTACAATGGGATAACTCCGCTGAATTGATATATTAACAAATTATGCCGTATAATATACATTGCGATATTATGCGGCATTTTATTATACGGAGGTAAGATCAATATGGCAATATGCTCAAAATGCGGCGCACAGCTGTTTGAGACCAGCAAATTCTGCCCCGAGTGCGGCACTCCCGTGCTTGAGGTTTCTACAGATACAAATAAAACAGGTGACATTTATTCCGCTTCCGAAAATGTGGACGACGAAAACAGCACGGCTGTTTTTCAGGGCATAGACCCCTCCGAGATATCTCCTGATGAAACTGCTGAGATACTTGAAGCGGCTGCCGAAAAGGCTCTTGAGGACATACCCGAGATAGTTAAGATAGAGGGCGTTGATATACATAACGAAAAGCCCGGGGAGATTGCTTCGGAGCTGCCAGAAGCAGCGGAAGCACCCGAAGCGCCCAAGACCCCGGAAGCACCAAAAGCAGAGACTTCCGAGGCGGAAGCACCCAAGGCTGAAAAGCAGGAAGAGAAAAATGAGCCTGAAAAGAAGCCCGAAAAGGAAGCCCCCGCAAAGGACGATTTTTCCGATATGGGCGCATATGTTGCCGATTCCTCCGAATTTAAGAAAATGGCTGAGAAAGTTTCTCAGAAGAAAAAGGGCGGCAAGACTGCAGCTATTATAATTGCGGCAGTGGTCATTGTTGCTGCGGTGGGAGCAGGCGTTTATTTTATGGGCGGACATAATTCGTCCCAGCCTGTTGTTGGTACCACAGTGATCGTTACAGAGGAAGCTGTTACGGAGGTTTCTGTTGATAACGAAAGTACTCCCGACAGCGAGATATCCGATACAGAAGTTACCACAGTTACCGAGACCGAAACCGAGGAAACTACAGAAAGCGAGACCACCGAAGCAGTGACCGAGGCTGTTTCCATGAAAACTGCGGAAGAGTTTGCGGCAGGCATCGAGATAACTCCCGAGCATAAGGCTGCTGCCGAGAATGAGGCTTCCTGCACTGTAAGCCTTGCTGCCGAGGGACTTTCTGCCGATATGCTCTCCGACGGCGGACTTCTGGTAGTAAGCTACACCGCCGAGACCGCTCAGACAGGCACTATCCCCGTGACCGTTTATATGACCGTAACCGTGGGCGGCACCGATATTGATGTTGTGGCTTCCTCTTCGGGTGACGGCGTTGCAGTGTTCGAGTTTGCAAATATGGCTTCTGCCGTCGCAGAAAACGGCTTCTCCGCTGCCGATATCGACTGCATAAGCTTCAAGGGCACGGGCGCAGGCGTTGATGTAACTTCAATAACCGTAATGAAGGGATAATTCCCTGTAAATTTATATGATAATGCAATAAAAGCCCCTTTAAGTTCTTCCAAAATATATGTAAAGTTCCGAAATATCACGGTAACACTTTACTTTACAAAAGAATTGTGTTATATTTATTCAGTGAGAGTTCTGCGTGGGCGGAACATATTGAAGATTTAAAGGAGAAGATACCATGAAAAAGATCAAGCTTATCTCTGCTGTAACAGCTTTTGCCGCTGCTGCATCTATGATGCTGGCAGGCTGCGGAACTACAGCTGATACCAATGATACCACTACAGCTGACAATGCTGACACCACAGCTGCTGCTTCCGATGCCGCTTCCGAGGAGACATCCGAAGATACTGCCGCTGAGGACACTGCAGCCGATACTGCTGCTGAGGGCGATGACACCGCAGCTGACGGCGACCAGTCACTCCAGAAAGTGCTTGACAGCGGAAAGTTCGTTCTCGGCCTTGACGCTACCTTCAAGCCCATGGGCTATACCGATGAAAACGATGAGATAGTAGGCTTTGATATTGATGTTGCAGAGGAAGTTTGCAGCAGAATGGGCGTTGAGCTTGTTAAGGAGCCTATCGACTGGGATACCAAGGAGCAGGACCTTGCAGTCGGCAGAATCGACTGCATCTGGAACGGCATGAGCATCAACGCTTCCAGACAGGAGCAGATGAACCTTTCCGACCCTTACATGAAGAACGAGATGGTATTCGTTGTTCCCGCTTCCTCCGACGCAGCTTCCATGACTGACCTTACAGGCATGAACATCGGCGTTCAGAACGGTTCTTCCGCACAGGAGATACTCGAAGCTTCCGAGCTTTACACCAACGATACTCCTATCACCGTTACCGCTATGGCAACAAACGTTGAGGCTCTCCAGCAGATGGAGCTTGGTCTTGTTGACGCAGTTTTCCTTGACAGCGTTGTTGCAAACTACGAGATCTCCTCTTCCGGCAAGGATTACAGAGTTCTTCCCGACGGCCTTGAGGAAGAAGAGTATGCTATCGGCTTCCGCAAGGAAGATCAGGCTCTTCGTGACGAGGTACAGAAGATCCTCGGCGAAATGAAGGCTGACGGCAAGCTCGGCGAGATCTCCACAAAGTGGTTCGGCAGCGATATCACCACTGTTGAGGCTGCTCAGTAAAATATAATCCTAAAATTACCAAAGACGCATCAGGAACTTGCTTGATGCGTCTTTTTTGTTACATATACGCAAAATCATGCTCAATTTTTTATATAGTTTTTAATTGGTGCTTAGTATTAAACTAAAGCAAGGGCAAAAAGCGGCATTCCCCTTGATGGTTTCTCCGTGGCTTTGCAAAAGGCAAGCGAACATCTCTTCCTTGAACCCCATACACAACAAAAAAACTCCCGAACATTTCACATCGAAATGTTCGGGAGTTTTCGTATCATCAAGCGTTACAGCTCAGCAATTACCTCGACCTCAGCAAGAACGCCCTTGGGAAGCTTTGCAACTTCTACGCAGGAGCGTGCGGGCTTGTTGGTGAAATATTCGCCGTAAACTGCGTTGAATGCAGCAAAATCGTTCATATTGTCAAGGAAGCAGGTGGTCTTGATAACATTGTCAAGAGTGCAGCCTGCCTCTGCCAGAACTGCTTTAAGGTTCTCGCAGATCTGACGGGTCTGAGCCTCGATGCCCTGAGCGTCAACATTGCCTGTTGCGGGGTTGATAGCTATCTGACCCGAGGTAAAAATCAGATTGCCGCTCTTTACTGCCTGGGAATAGGGGCCTATTGCATCGGGTGCGTTTTTGGTGTAGATCTTTTCTGACATAATAAATTCCTCCTGATCTGATTTAGTTTTTATCATAAAGCTTGAAGCCTGCTTTTGTGAGTGCGTTCTTTATTTCATCAATGTGTGCGTGATTTCTTGTTTCAAGGGTAATTCTCAGGTAGCAGCCGTTGATGTCGCTGCCCTCGTTTGCACGCTCATGATGAACGGAGATAACATTTCCGCCCAGAGCTGCGATGATATCGGAAACACCCTTCAGCTGACCCGGCTTGTCGATAAGCTCGATATTCAGCAGGCAGGTCCTTCCCGACTTCTGGAGACCTCTTTCAATAACACGGCTGAGGATAGTAACGTCGATATTACCGCCTGATACTAAGCATACAACGTTCTTGCCTTCAAGGTCGGGTATCTTATCAAACATAACTGCTGCAACGGGAACTGCGCCTGCGCCCTCGGCGATGAGCTTGTGCTGCTCGATAAGGGTGAGGATAGCTGAGGATATCTCGTCATCGGTAACTGTGACAACGCCGTCAACATACTCCTTGCAGAGCTGGAATGTGTGCTCACCGGGCTCCATTACCTTGATGCCGTCTGCTATAGTGGAAACGGAGTGGAGCTTTTCGACCTTGCCGTCAGCCAGAGACTGTACCATGCTGGGTGCGCCTGCTGCCTGAACGCCGTAAACCTTTATTTCGGGTCTGAGCTTTTTAAGAGTGAATGCAACGCCTGAGATAAGTCCGCCGCCGCCTACGGGAACAACGACAGCATCTACCTGAGGAAGCTGCTCCAGAAGCTCCAGACCGATAGTTCCCTGACCTGCGATAACGTACTCGTCATCAAAGGGGTGAATGAATGTGTAGCCCTTTTCGTCACGGAGGCTTATTGCCTTTGCGTAAGCGTCATCATAAACGCCGTCAACCAGGCAGATGTCAGCACCGTAGGAACGTGTTGCCTCTATCTTGGAGATAGGAGCGGAGTCGGGCAGGCAGATAAGGGACTTGATGCCGTTCTTTGCAGCTGCCAGAGCAACGCCCTGAGCGTGGTTTCCTGCGCTGCAGGCGATAACGCCCCTTGCCTTTTCCTCGTCGGAAAGCTGGGATATCTTGTAATATGCGCCACGAACCTTGAATGAACCTGTTACCTGGAGGTTCTCTGTTTTAAGGAACACGTTGCATTTGTCAGAAATTTTATTTGAGGGGATAAGGTCAGTTCTGCGGATAACCTCTTTGAGCTTGTAAGATGCGCTGTAAACCATATCAAGTGTCAGCATAAAATATTCTCCTTTAAAATGATATTTTTCGGAAAAAATAAAAAACCTCACCCCTTTTTCAAGAGGTGAGGACAAATGTACCCACGTTACCACTCTTGTTGCGAATGTACTTACACAGTAAATACACAACGCCGCTCGTTTTCCCGTCAATCAACGGAAACTCTCTGTAACGGGAGAATCCCGCTGCTGCTTACTTGGACAAGCTGTTGGGCAGCAAAGCTCAGGGGTGATAGGAGTATATCCGAAAAGCCGCCTGCTTTCACCGTATGCAGGCTCTCTGAGGGCTTCCCTGCGGACATTCCGTCCCCGTCAGCGCATTTGTAAACTATCCGATTACTTATTATTATAGTCCATTTATTTTATTTGTCAAGGGCTTTTGGAAAATTCGGCATATTTTCATAAGTGCATTATATCTCCGTACATTTCAGCTATATATTTCGAACAGATAGTTCATTGACATGATCCGACAAAAGTGATATCATCATATTTTAGTTGGATTGTTGGAGGTCTGATGAATGAGCGGAAAAGGTAAAAATGCTATAGATATGACAGGCGGCTCCCTCTGGAAAAATATCCTTGTATTCAGCCTGCCACTTATGATGACCCAGATGCTGGAGGTGCTTTTTAACCTCAGTGATGTTGCCATTGCGGGAAAATATGCGGACTATATCGCTCTGGGAGCGGTAGGTTCCACGGCGCTGCTGGTGTCGCTTTTTACGGGCATACTTATCGGCATGGGCGCAGGAGTTAATGTAAGAACGGCTCATCAGCTGGGAGCGGAAAAGACTTCGGGCAGCAGCGAGACTGTGGCAAGGACAGTGTATTCGGGGCTTATCGTTTGCCTTATTATCGGAATTATCCTCTGCCTTGTGTGCAATATTTTTGCCCGCCCCATGCTTGAGACTCTGAAAACCAAGGACGAGCTTATCGAAAGCGCTGTGCTTTACCTTAAAATATACGCACTGGGAATGCCTGCCATGGCGGTGTATAACTTCGGCAACGGCGTTCTCAGCGCCTGCGGAGAGACAAAAAAGCCGTTGGTATATCTTTCTATAGCGGGCGTGCTGAATGTTATCCTGAACATTTTCTTTGTGGTCGTGTGCAAAAAGGCGGCGGACGGCGTTGCTATCGCCAGTGTTATCGCCCAGTATCTTTCCGCTTCAATGATAATGTGTCACCTGCTGAGGCGAAAGGACAGCTGTAAGCTGCGGCTGTCAAACAAATATTTTGACACAAGCGCCTGCGGGGGAGTGCTTATGATAGGCATACCTACGGGAATGCAGAACGCCATATTTGCCGTGGCGAACCTTTTTGTGCAGACAGGCGTAAACCATTTTGACGCTGTTATGGTTTCGGGCAATTCTGCGGCGCAGAATGCAGATACACTTATCTTCAACGTTATGGCGGCGATCTACACCGCCTGCGCAAGCTTTATCAGCCGAAATCACGGCGAGGGAAAGAATGACCGCATACTCAAAAGCTATTTTATCAGCCTGTTCTATTCCTTTGCGGCAGGCGGGATTTTCGGCGGAGCGCTGCTTTTATTCGGCAGAGAGTTTTTGTCACTGTTCACCAACGAGTCTGCCGTTGCGGAGGCAGGTATGGAAAGACTGACGATAATGGGCTGGTCATATGCCATAAGCGCCTTTATGGACTGCACCATTGCCGCTTCAAGAGGACTGGGCAAAAGCGTTGTGCCCACGATCATCGTCATCATGGGTTCCTGCGTGTTCAGGGTAATATGGGTATATACCATTTTTGCGCACTTCCAGACCATAACCTCCCTTTACCTGCTGTACAGTTTTTCATGGTCAATAACCGCAGTGGCGGAGATAATATACTTTATGCGCATCTACAAAAAGTGCATGAAAGGGTGCCTTAACTGATACATCATACAAACCCGAAAAAAAACAGACACAAAATATACCATAATGCCGTGCTAAAGTGTGGTATAATATTATAATAAGAATAATGAGTATAACAAAGGAGTTTGTTTAAATATGAGGATATCAGAATTATTTGGCAAGGGCAAGTGCGTTTTTTCCTTTGAGGTGTTCCCTCCCAAGAAAAATATGCCCTGCGACACTATTTACAGCACCCTTGACAGCCTGAAAAAGCTTGACCCCGCTTTCATAAGCGTTACATACGGCGCAGGCGGTTCTGACGGAAACAATATCACAGGAAAGATAGCTGCGCATATCAAGAACGACCTTGGCATTGAGTCTGCGGCTCACCTTACCTGCGTCAGCAACACAAAGCAGGATATAGACATTATCCTTGAAGGACTTAAAGCTGACGGCATTGAGAATATCCTTGCCCTCAGAGGAGATATCAACCCCGAGCGCCCTCCCAAGAATGATTTCCGCTATGCAAGCGACCTTATCAGATATATTAAATCTAAGGGAGATTTCCATATTTCCGCTGCCTGCTACCCCGAGTGCCATGTGGAAGCGCCCGATATGATAACCGATATCAAATATCTCAAGGAAAAAGTTGATGCAGGCGCAGAGCACCTTATGTCCCAGCTTTTTTTTGATAACAGCCATTTCTACAACTTCCTTGAAAAGGCAAGGATAGCAGGCATAAACGTGCCTATCGAGGCAGGTATTATGCCCGTTGTCAACAAGAAGCAGATAGAGCGCATGGTATCCATGTGCGGCGCAAGCCTTCCCGTGAAGTTCACAAGAATGATGGCAAGATA
>OHFI01000615.1_pt1 | contig 13578 bp, 11 predicted proteins | sample 1567431 | NCBI WGS metagenome assembly OHFI01 (sample SAMEA3879569, study PRJEB24766) | human gut metagenome | biome: human-associated habitat; feature: feces | place: USA | collected 1985/1987 | reverse complement strand
ACAATATATCGCACGAAAAATATTGATTCAATTACATGTGTGTATTTTGTGTATAAAATCAAAATAAATGGAAATTATATACATATGAATATTAATCGAAGGGAGCATGAAAATGCCGGAGCATACTGATACCCCAAAAGAAAAAATTCTCGTGTATATACGCGCAGAACAGCAGAAAACACTTCACCGCAGGCAGGTCTGCATCAATGATATAGCAAGTGTGTATTGTAAATATTCGCGCTATGAGGGACAGATAAAGGGAATGATTGTGGATAAGATACGCGGTAAAAAGAGCGTGATATCTGTAATGAAAATAATAGAGCAAATCACGGAAATATATGATGATGCACAGGTTATAAGCATTGGTGAGCCGGAGGTACTTGTAGAGTATGACGACAACAGCAAAAATAAGATTCTTGAAGCACTAAAGGTTGCAGCGGTGTGTATACTTATATTTTTTGGTTCAGCTTTTACAATCATGGCTTTCAATAATGATATTTCGATATCAGGTGTGTTTGAGCATTTTTATAAGCAGATAATGGGTGTGGACAAGCCACAGGTGTCGGTGCTTGAGGTGTTTTACTGCATTGGTCTGGCGGTTGGAATCATACTGTTTTTTAATCATATCGGAAAGCGTAAGCTATCCGACGATGTCACACCGATTCAGGTGGAGATGGATAAGCATAATAAGGATACGTGGAACACAATAATAGACAAGGTAAAGGAAAAGCAGGATGTTTGAATATATATTGCGTGAAATAATTTTGTCAGTGATAGCGTTTTTAGCAGGGGCAGGAGTGTCAGCCGGTGTATTTGCATTTGTGCTCGTGATAGGAGTGGTGCCGCGTATACTTCGGTGCAGCAGGATAGAAAATATAATACTTATAGAAAATGTCATGATATGTGGTGTGGTGGCAGGTAATATATCGTCAGTGCTTGATACGGCATATAATCTAGGCTTTGCAGATATGTCAGATAAATTTGTAACCATTATCTGTGGGAATATAATTATTGCAATATTTGGATTGTGTGTCGGAATATTTGTCGGCTGTATTGCAGTTGCACTCGCAGAAATACTGCACACATTCCCTATTATATATAAGCGCATGAAGCTTCGCGCCGGTCTTGGGATTATAGTGATTTCTATGGCTATTGGAAAGGCGCTGGGAGCACTTTATTATTTCCTGACGGGATTTGTTGCCACTTCATAGGACTCTCTTAAGTTATCTTTAGCTATATCATGTTATACTCTTGAAACAAAAAGCAAATAGGGTATAATGGAAATAACTTGGACTTAGAGGTATTCCAGCTAACTCGGAAAGGAATAATATGATTACATCAATAGCCAGACAAAGCATCATACTCAAATGCTTACGCCAAAAATCAGTGCTTGTAAGTAACTACGAGCTGTATTATACCGCAGGTCTTGCGAAGAAGTGCTTTGGAATCGCAGTCGATGCCGACATGGAGCCAAAGCAGCTTCTTGAGGAATTGCAAAAACACATTGATAAGGTCTCTACATCAGATGAGCAGGAGAAGTATCTCATACATCTTCTTGGCAACTATGAGCCTGATGATACTCATGATGAACAGACTGTGGAGCTGTTTCACATGGGAGAGACCGAGGAGCATATGTGGCAGGTTTCAATTACATAACAGCATCCTTTAGAGAAGAAATAAAGACATGGGAAGAGAATCACCAGCAGTCTAAATGCCGCCGTAGAGCTTGCTCTGCGGCGGCATTTTCGTATTCAAGGTCATATTGAAGCAGTACAGAGGCCTGTCTGGTATCTCTAACCCATTGTAACCTCGACTGTAACATCGTGTCCGGTTCCGTTAATAGCCGGAATCATATTGCCATCAATAGCAGCACCATCCACGATGAGCTTTGTCACACCCTTTTGTACGTGAGCAGGATTTTTGACGGTAATGTGGTAAGTATTGCCACGGAACTTACGCTTAGCTGTAAAGCCGTCCATAGTGTCAGGAATACAAGGATCTATGATAAGACCATCGTAGTCAGGACGGATACCGAGGATGTACTGTGAGACATCGAGGAAGGTCCATGCAGCAGTACCGGTCAGCCAGCTGTTCTTTGCCTCACCGAAGTTAGGCGCGTCTTTTCCGGCAATCATCTGGCTGTATACATAAGGCTCGGTGCGGTGAATCTCGCTGATATCCTCAATGTAAGCAGGACAGGTTTTGGTGTATACCTGCCATGCTCTGTTTCCACGACCGATAACAGTCTCGGCTATAGAAATCCAAGGATTGTTGTGGCAGAAGATGCCGGCATTCTCCTTGTATCCTGGTGGATAAGAAGAGATTTCACCAAGCTCCACATGATATCTGTGATAAGGCGGCTGTAAAAGCACGATGCCATATTTAGTATCAAGATATTTTTCAACAGACTGCATTGCCTTAAGGCAGAGCCCTTCATCCTTTCCGATTTCAGCGATAACACAAAAGCCCTGTGGCTCAATAAAGATTTTTCCATCCTCACATTCCTTGGAACCAATCTTGTGCTTGTAGTGGTCGTATGCACGAAGATACCACTCGCCATCCCAGCCGGCATCTATGACGGTCTTTTCCATCTGTTCAATAGCCTTTTGGGCTGTATCAGCCTCGTCGCAAAGTCCCTTGTGTCTGCAGATTTTTACATAGTCTTTTCCATATTTTACAAACATGCCTGCGATAAAAACAGATTCGGCATTAGGTCCTTCAGATGGTCCAAATGTCTGGAAGGACTCACCAGGCTCCTCGGAGAAGCAGTTTAAGTTCAGACAATCGTTCCAGTCAGCACGTCCAATCTGTGGCAGACCATGAGGTCCGAGATGATTGATTGTATAGTTGAAGGAGCGGCGCAGATGCTCCATAAAGTCAGTTGCCTTTGAAGGATCGCTGTCATATGGTGTTGACTCGTCAAGAATAGAGTAGTCGCCTGTCTCCTTGATGTAAGCAGCGGCAGCGGCGATAAGCCACAGAGGGTCATCGTTAAAGCCTGAACCTATGTCGGCATTGCCCTTTTTGGTGAGCGGCTGGTACTGGTGCCATGCGGAACCGTCCTCCATTTGGGTGGAGGCGATGTCGATGATGCGCTCGCGTGCGCGTTCCGGAATGAGATGCACGAAGCCAAGCAGGTCCTGGTTGGAATCGCGGAAGCCCATGCCGCGTCCCATGCCCGACTCGTAGTAGGAGGCGGAACGGGACATGTTGAACGTGACCATGCACTGGTACTGGTGCCAGATGTTGACCATGCGGTTCAGCTTTTCCTCGCCGGATTCCAGATGGTAGGTGGACAGCAGCTGCTCCCAGTGGGTGCGCAGGGCGGCGCGGGCGGCATCGACCTGTGCATCGGTGGCGTAGCGCTCCATCATGGCGTGGGCGCGGGTCTTGTTGATGATGCCCGGGGCAATGAACTTCTCCTGCTGCGGGTTCTCGATGTAGCCCAGACCGAAGAGGATCTTCTTTTCCTCACCCGGTGCAAGGGTGACATGGATGTGCAGCGCGCCCACCGGTGCCCAGCCGTGGGCAATGCTGCCGGAGCACTGTCCGGCGCGGACGGCCTGCGGGTCTGCCGGACCGCCGTACACGCCGCAGAAGGCATCCCGGCTGGTGTCGAAGCTGGTAACGGGGGCGTTGGCCCAGAACACGGCGTAGTGATCCCGGCGCTCGCGGTACTCGGTCTTGTGATAGATGGCGTTGGGCTCCAGCTCCACCTCGCCAATGGAGAAATTGCGCTGAAAATTGGAGCTGTCGTCCATGGCGTCCCACAGGCAGAACTCCGCATAGGGAAACAGCGACACTGTGCGGGGCGCATCACTCTCGTTGGTGACGGTCAGCCGGGTCAGCAGGCAGTTGTCGCCCTTGGGCACCAGCATTTCCTGACGGACGGCTATGCCGTTTTTGGAGCCGCGGAGGATCGTATAGCCCAGTCCGTGGCGGCACTCATACTCGTCCAGCTCCGTCTGCGTGGGCTGCCAGCCGGGGTTCCAGACGGTGTCGCCGTCCTTGACGTATACATGAAAGCCGTCGCTGTCCAGCGGGCAGTTGTTATAGCGGTAGCGGGTCAGACGGCGGAGACGGGCATCCCGGTAGAAGGCGTAACCGCCGGCTGTGTTGGACACCAGCGCAAAAAAGTCCTCGCTGCCCAGGTAATTGATCCACGGCAGCGGTGTGCGGGGTGTCTCGATCACATATTCGCGTTTTGCGTCGTCGAAGTGGCCAAAGCGCATAAAAACGTCTCCTTTCGCTCGCGGCGTGGTGCCGGAGCCGATATTACGAAAACGATTAAGGCATATATGGATATGCGTTCAATAGAGAGAGTAGCGCATTTTTGCGTAAAAAGCAAGCTATTTTTCAGCCAATTTCATAAAAAATGAAAATTATATAGGCGGCAACGTTGTTACGTTTATTTTCGCTGGGAAATTATACAAATTTTCGTAGTTGTAGTCGTGCGAATATACAAAGTTGAGCATTCTAAACAAACATATATTGCTTTTTCTGCCCGAATGGGGTATTGTAAGAAGCGAAAACGATTAAGTTATGCAAACGGAAGGAGGACACCTGTGGTATCCATGAAGGACATCGCACAGCGTTGCGGCGTATCCGTGGCCACGGTCAGCAAGGCACTGAACGGTCAGCAGGATATCGGAGAGGATACTCGCCGACGGATCTGTATCGCCGCGGAGAAGATGGGCTATATGACAAACTCCGCCGCCCGTGCGCTGAAGACCAACCGCACCTATAATTTAGGCGTACTGTTTGTGGACGAGAGGCACAGCGGTCTGGCACATGAGTACTTCTCCGCTGTGCTGGAAAGCTTCAAGGCTGAGGCGGAGGCCCACGGCTACGACATCACCTTCCTCAACCACAACGTGGGTGGAAAGCCCACCACGTATTTGCAGCACTGCCGGTACCGCGGTCTGGACGGCGTGGTCATCGCCTGTGTGGATTTTAACCACCCGCAGGTGCAGGAGCTGGTGGACAGCGGGCTGCCGCTGGTGACCATCGACCACGTGTTCAACAACCGTCTGGCCGTGACCTCCGATAACCTCTGCGGCACGGAGGCGCTGGTGCGCCACGTGTACGAGGCCGGTCACCGGCACATCGCCTTCATCCACGGCGAGGACACTGCCGTTACCCAAAACCGCCTGACCTCATATTACCGGGCGCTGGAGGCGCTGGGGCTGGAGGCGGAGCCGGATTATGTACGCGCAGGGCGCTACCACGATCCGGAGTGCTGCGCCCGCGAGACGGCCGCGCTGCTGGCGCTGCCGCAGCCGCCAACCTGCATTCTGTTTCCCGATGATTTTTCCGCCATCGGCGGCCTGAACACCATCGCCGCCGCAGGACTGCGGGTCCCCGACGACATCTCTGTGGCTGGCTACGACGGTATCTATCTTTCCCAGACCATGAGCCCGCGGCTGACCACGTACCGACAGGATACGGCGGCCCTGGGCCGGACCGCCGCCGCGCGGCTCATCGAGCTGATCGAGAAGCCCCGCACCACCGTCATGGACCGCACCGTCGTTACCGGCGCGCTGCTGCCCGGCGGGACGGTAGCCTCACCCCGCACCGAATAAGGTGATACCTGTGCAGAAGGCACAGTATGTATATCACACACTTTTAAGGAGGAAATGCTATGAAGAAGTTTTTGACTATGCTGCTGGCGCTGGTCATGGCGCTGAGCCTTGTGGCCTGCGGCCAGACCGAGCAGCCCGACGCCGACAAGGACGCCGAGGGCACCAGCACCGACCCGTTCTATATCTGGACATGGAACACCGACTATCAGAAGATCCTGGACGAGGTGCTGCCCAAGTACCTGAGCGAGGAGCAGGTCTCCCGCATCCAGATCGTCAATGTGGGCGACTCCAACATTTATCAGGACAAGATCGATGCGATCCTGGCCGATCCCAGCAACGAGCAGTATCCCGACATCATGCTGCTCGAGGTGGGCTATGTGCAGAAGTACGTCCAGTCCGGCCAGCTGATGAAGGCCGCTGATATGGGCATTACCGCCGAGGATATGTCCAATATGTACGACTACAACCTGAAACTGGGCAGCGACGCCAACGGCGACGCCTACGCCCTGTTCTGGCAGGCCACGCCCGGCTGCTGGCAGATCCGCACCGATTTGGCCGAGAAGTACATGGGCACCACCGATCCTGCCGAGCTGCAGGAAAAGCTGAGCACCTGGGATAAGGTCATCGAGGTCTCCAAATCCGTCAATGAGCAGAGTGGCGGCAAGGTGAAGCTGCTCAGCGGCGCGGACGATCTGAAGTATGTATTCTGCAACGGCGCCCGCACCTCCGCGTGGTATGACGCCGATGACAACATCGTTATCGATGACGCCGTCAAGACCTACTTTGAGCTGAGCAAGAAGCTGGACGGCCTGACCTTCGACACCAAGATGTGGAGCACCGACTGGGCCGCGCTGAAGGACGGCGACGGTGAGGAGACGGAAGCCTGCATCGCCTTTACCGGCTGCCCCTGGTACACCTACTGGTGCCTGACCGACACCTGGTCCGACAACTCCGTACTGATCCAGGGTCCCCAGGCCTTCTACTGGGGCGGCACCGGCCTGGCGGCTACCGCCAACTGCTCTGACAAGGAGCTGGCCCGCCAGATCATCTACTACACCACCTGCAACACCGAGTCCATGGTGGCCATCAACACCGCCAACGGCGACTATGTGAACAACAAGGCCGCCATCGATTACATCAAGGAGAACGGCTCCGGTACCACCAGCACCTATAAGACCGCCGGCGGTCAGGACATCATCGGCTTCTTCGCTGACAAGTGCGACGGCATCAATGTGCTGGCTGTGGGTGAGGATCAGGTCATCTGCGAGCAGCTGCTGCCCGCCGCTGTGGATGCGTATATCGCCAACGGCGATCTGGATGCTGCGCTCACTGACTTCGCGGCCTCCATCCACGACAAGTATTCCTACCTGAACGTTAAGTAAGGCGTTTCCCGACAGGCCTCCCTTCCCCGGTGGGGGGAGGGAGGCCTGCGGTCATTTCCCGAAAGGAGGCTCACTATGCGTGCACCAAAACCGAAGCATAAGGGCATCAGCTACAGCAAGTACGGCTATCGGTTCATTCTGCCGTTCTTTCTGGTGTATCTGGTGTTCTCCCTGTGGCCGCTGCTGAGCACGTTTTATTACAGCCTGTTTGAATACACCACCCGTAATCTGGTAGAGACATCTGCTTTCGCGGGGCTGGGGAACTATGGCAAGGTGCTGGGCCTGGTAGAGGGGGAGAAGGCCAATTTCCTCCTGTATCTGGGAAACACGGTCCGGATATGGATCTGCAACTTTGTGCCCCAGATCCTGATGAGCCTGCTGGTGGCCGCGTGGCTGACCGACAACCGCGTGCAGCTGAAGGGCAAGGGTGTATTCAAGGTGCTGACCTATATGCCCAATATCATCACGGCAGCCTCCGTATCCATGGTGTTCTACGCGCTGCTGTGTCAGTACGGCCCGGTGATGACCACGCTGCGGAAGCTGGGGTGGGTGGCGCAGACGGCCAACATCATGTCCGACAAGTGGGCCACCAGCCTGACCATCTCCTTTATCCTGTTCTGGATGTGGTACGGCAACACGTCCCTGATCCTGATCTCCGGTATGATGGGTATCAACAGGTCCCTGTACGAGGCCGCCGATATTGACGGCGCCACTTCCTGGCAGAAATTTATCCGCATCACCCTGCCGCTGCTGAAGCCGGTGCTGCTGTATACGCTGGTCACCTCTGCCATCGGCGGATTGCAGCTGTACGACATTCCCGCCCTGTTCAATACCAACGGCGGCACCATCGGTTATCCAGACGATACCAGCACCACCGTTACCATGTACATCATGCGCCTGCATAGTACAGATACCGGCCGCGCGGCGGCGGTGTCCATCCTGCTGTTTCTGGTGACGGTGGCGGTCTCCATGCTGCTGTTCTTCTTTATGAAGGAACGGCAGCCCCGCAAAAAGCATTTTCAGGCAGGAGGTGATGCACAGTGAAGCACCACGACCCCGCCGCCATTCGGCGCGCCAAGATCATCCGCACCATTGTGATGGTGTTTTTGTGCGTCCTCAGCCTGCTGCCCTTCTACCTGATGTTCGTCAACGGAACGCGGACCTCCAACGAGGTCAAGTCCGGCATCAGCTTCTGGTTCGGCAGCAATCTGCTGGAAAACCTGCATAACTTCGACCTGAAGCAGCGCGGCCTGGGTGTTACCGCCCTGGGCAGCATGGTCAATTCTCTGCTGGTGACTGTACCGGCCACCGCGCTGTCGGTCTATTTCTCCGCGCTGACGGCCTACGGCATCCATGCCTACGATTTCAAGCTGAAAAAAGCCGCCTGGGGCTTTATCCTGGCGGTGATGATGGTGCCCACGCAGGTGTTCGCCATCGGCTATTATAAGTTTATGATACAGCTGAAGCTGATCGACACCTACTGGCCGCTGATCATCCCGGCCATCACCACGCCGGTGGTGGTGTTCTTCCTGCGGCAGTATCTGCTGGGCGCACTGCCTCTGGAGGTGGTGGAGGCCGCCCGTATCGACGGCTCCGGAGAGTTCCACACCTTCAATGCCATCGTCTTGCCTATTATGAAGCCGGCACTGGCGGTACAGGCCATCTTCCAGTTCGTAGCCAACTGGAACAGCCTGTTCCTGCCCAGCCTGATCATCAACTCCACCGGGAAAAAGACACTGACCATGTTCGTGCAGATGCTCATGGGGGAGTCTTTCCGCGCCGATTACGGCGTGATATTCCTGGCGCTGTCCATCACTATTCTGCCGATGTTCGTCATGTATTTCCTCCTTTCCCGTTACATCGTGGAGGGCGTGTCGCTGGGAAGCGTCAAGGGATGAGCCGTACCGTATTTCCACCTTCCAAATGTCCAAATGGATAACTGCAAAAGAGCCGCTTATTCCGGTTTGGGAATAAGCGGCTCTCGGCCTTTTCACGCGCGATGAATTTTCAGCGCGCCCCGGTGTTCTCTGTGCTCATATCCGGATGTCCCCGTCAGCGGCCTGCGCCTGCCGAAGCAGCGGCGTGCAGGCATCCAGAAATTTCCGTACCTGCTGCGGGCACCGCCCGATATACAGCCGCGGCTCCATCAGCTGCTCCAGCTCCGACCGGCTCAGTCCGAAGACCGGATCGCCTGCCAGCCGGTCCAGCAGGTCGCAGGGCAGACCTTCCTTCATGCGCTTTGTTGCTGCCATAGAGTGTCTCCGAATGACCTCGTGCAGCTGCTGCCGGTCGCCGCCCCGCTTCACCGCCTCCATCATCAGGTCCTCCGTGGCCAGGAACGGCAGATATTCCCGCAGGGTGCGATTTACGATCGCCTCGTTGACGTGCAGACCCGCCGTCACGTTCTGGCACAGCCGCAGTACTGCGTCGATGCACAAAAAGCCCTCCGGCATGGCGATGCGCCGGTTGGCAGAGTCGTCCAGCGTTCGCTCCAGCCACTGGACGGAAGCGGTCATAGGCGCGTTCATAGCGTCGACTATCATATAGCGGCTGAGAGAGCAGATGCGTTCACACCGCATGGGATTGCGCTTATAGGCCATGGCGGACGAGCCGATCTGATCCGCCTCGAAGGGTTCCTCCAGCTGCCGGTCATGCTGCAGAAGGCGGATATCGTTAGCCATGCGATAGGCGCTCTGGGCGATGCCGCTGAGACAGCCGAGGATGCGGCTGTCCGTCTTCCGGGGATAGGTCTGTCCGCATACCGGGAAGCAGGCGGAAAAGCTGAACTCCGCCGCGATGCGGCGGTTCATCTCGTCGATCTTTGCCTCATCGCCGTCAAACAGGTCCATGAAGCTGGCCTCTGTGCCCGTGGTGCCCCGGCAGCCCAAGAACCGCAGTGCGGACAGTACATGGTCCAGCTCCTCCACGTCAGCGAGAAAGTCCTGCATCCACAGGACAGCGCGTTTGCCCACGGTCACAGGCTGTGCCGGCTGGTAGTGTGTATAGCCCAGGGCAGGCGTGTCGGCATATTTTCCCGCGAAGGCCGCCAGGTTGTTCAATACGGTCAGCAGCTGTGCGCGCAGATAGACAAGGCCATCCCGGTACAGGATCAGGTCGGCGTTGTCGGTCACATAGCAGCTGGTGGCCCCCAGATGGAGGATCCCCGCCGCCGACGGCGCCGCCTTGCCGTAGGCGTATATGTGCGCCATCACATCGTGGCGTACCTCTCGCTCCCGTTGGGCGGCTACATCATAGTCGATGTCGGTGATATGCGCCTCCAGCTCGGCGATCTGCGCTTCGGTAATGGGCAGCCCCAACTGGCACTGGGCGCGGGCCAGCGCCGTCCACAGCCGCCGCCAGGTCTGATAGCGGCTGTCGTCGGAAAACAGGTGCAGCATATAGTCCGAGGCATAGCGGGATGCCAGCGGGGAGCTGTACATATCGTGAGACATAACGATCCTCCTTGTTTATCGGATGATCAGGCTCTCTCGCTCGGCGCCCACGGAGACATACCCGATATGGCAGCCGATGGCCTGCTCCACATACTCCACATAGTCCCGCGCCGCCTGGGGCATATCCGCCCATGTACGCACGCCGGAGATATCGCAGCCCCAGCCCGGGAGGTATTCCATGACAGGCTTGGCCCTCTCCAGCACGGCAGGGAAGGGGAATTCGTGGGTGATCTCGCCGTCGATCTCATAGGCGGCGCAGACCGGGACCTCGTCCATGTAGCTGAGGATATCCAGCTTGGTCAGCGCGATATTCGTCGCGCCCTGTACCTCCACGCCATAGCGTGTGGCCACCAGGTCAATGGGGCCTACCCGGCGGGGGCGGCCCGTCTTGGCGCCATACTCCGCGCCGGCCTCCCGCAGCTTTTCCGCGTCGGCGCCGAACCACTCGCAGGTGAACGGCCCCTCGCCCACGCAGGAGGAATACGCCTTTACCACGCCCACCACTTCATCGATCTTTGCGGTGGGCAGCCCCGCGCCGATAGGCGCGTAAGCGGCGATGGTGTTGGAGGAGGTGGTGTAGGGATAGATACCGTAGTCCAGGTCGCGCAGCGCGCCCAGCTGTCCCTCGAACAGAATGGCCTTGCCCTCTGCCTGCGCCTGCCGCAGATACCGCCCGGTGTCCGCTACATAGGGCCGGACCTGCGCGGCATACGTCTCCAGCCACGCGGTCATCTCCGCCATGGTATAGCCCTTGGCGCCATAGACCTTCTGCACTATCAGATTTTTCCATTCCAGCAGGTCCTGCAAGTGCGCCATCAGGCGATCGGGATACAGCAGTTCACCGGCCTGAATGGTCTTTTTCTGGTACTTATCGGAGTAGAACGGCGCGATGCCCTGCTTGGTGGAGCCGTACATCTTGTCCTTCAGGCGCGCCTCCTCCAGCGCGTCCAGCTCCCGGTGCCACGGCAGCAGCAGGGAGGCCCGGTGGCTGACCATCAGGTTTTCCGGGGAGATGCTGACGCCCGCCGCGCGGATCGTTTCCATCTCCGTCACCAGGTTTTCGCAGTCCAGCGCCACGCCGTTGCCCAGGATATTCATCACGCCGGGGCGGAACACGCCGGAGGGCAGCAGATGCAGGGCGAATTTGCCCATATCGTTGATAACGGTGTGCCCGGCGTTGCCGCCGCCCTGATACCGCACCACCACATCGTACTGCCCTGTCAGATAGTCCACCATGCGGCCCTTTCCCTCGTCGCCCCAGTTGATACCTACGATCGCGCAATTTGCCATATTCGCTGCCTCCGTTCCGTGTTATTTCCAAACGACGGTTCATTATACGCGCAGCAAGATAATAAGTAAAACATCGATTTAATATATGGCGTATAAGCGAATTTAATAGCAAAGCGCACCCGGCACAACTGTACTGCGCCGGATCAAAAGCTGAAAAGCACACCCCAGGGGGGTGTGCTTTTCGCGTTTACTTCTGCAGGAGCTGTTCCAGCGCGGCCATCCGCAGGCATACGCAGAATACCTCCATGGCCTTCTCCAGCTCCTCCACCGGCGGCAGGGAAGGCGCGATGCGGATGTTGCTGTCCTGGGGGTCCTTGCCGTAGGGGAAGGTGGCACCGGCACCGGTCATGGTGACGCCGGCCTCCTTGCACAGGGCCAGGGTGCGCTTGGCGCAGCCGGGCATGACGTCCACGCTGATAAAGTAGCCGCCAACGGGGCGCTTGTAGCCGGCGATGCCCAGCGGGGCGATCTCCTTGTCCAGAGCGTCCAGCACCGCGTGAAATTTGGGGGCCAGGATGGCGGCGTGCTGCTTCATCAGGGCCAGGGTGTGGGCCTTGTCCTTCAGGAACAGAACGTGGCGCAGCTGGTTGATCTTGTCGAAGCCGATGGTCTGGATGTTGATGAGCTTGGAGAAGTAGGCGATGTTGTCGGCGCTGGATGCCATGACGCCCACGCCGGCACCGGGGAAGGTGACCTTGCTGGTAGAGGCGAACTCATAGACCATGTCGGCATTGCCGTACTTCGCGCACAGGCTGATGATGTCGGGGAATTCCACATAGTCGCAGTCGAACTCGTGGATGCAGTAGGCGTTGTCCCACATGAGCATAAAGTCGGGGGCGGCGGGCTTCATCTTCGCCAGACGGTCGATGGTCGCGGCGGAGTAGATCACGCCCTCGGGGTTGGAGTACTTGGGGACATTCCACATACCCTTGACGGCGGGGTCCTTGATGAGGGCCTCTACCTGGTCCATGTCGGGGCCGTCGGCGGTCATGGGGACGGAGATCATCTCTACGCCGAAGCTCTCGGTGACCTTGAAGTGGCGGTCATAGCCGGGCACCGGGCAGATCCACTTGACCTTGTCCAGCTTGCACCAGGGCTTTTCGCTGTGGAGCAGACCGTTGGTGAAAGCCTTGGATACGGCGTCGTACATCAGCTGCAGGCTGGCGTTGCCGCCCACGAACACCTGCTCCGGCTTGCAGCCCAGAATGTCCGCAAACAGCCTTCTGGCCGCGGGGATACCCGCCACCTCGCCGTAGTTGCGGACGTCGATGCCGTCGGAGACGAAATCCTCCGGCTTCGTCAACAGACCGAAAATGGGTGTGACCAGATCCAGCTGTACCTTGCTCGGCTTGCCCCGGGCCATATTCAAGCTGAGGCCCATGGCCTTGAGCTTTTCGTATTCCGCCTGCACGGCGGCGTATTCGGCCTGACGCTCCTGAAGGCTCATGTCTGTATATTTCTTCATTGCATTTTCCTCCGTTTCCTTGTGTTCCATGCGGATTTCTTGCGAATTATACTACACTATTTGCACAAAAATTGCAACCACAATTTGTGAATATCGCAGAAGGAAATTTCTCCGGGCGGGTGGGAGGTACCGTATATTTTGACAAAAAAGTGCCGCCGCGGCCAGGGGGGTGTGCCGCGGCGGCAAAGACAGGGAGCGTTATTGGGCGGAGACATCCTCCGCTTCCTTTTCCAGCAGGGCCTTTTTGGCGGCCACGGCGGACTGGGCGCAGCCGTACTCCCAGTTCCACGGGTCTTTCCGGCAGACACCGTCGGCAAAGGGAACGAAGATGGACAGCAGGCCCACGGCGGCCAGGATCCAGCAGTACCACATACCGCCCACGATGGCGGCGGGGCTGGTGCGGAGGG
>OHFI01000581.1_pt1 | contig 14218 bp, 10 predicted proteins | sample 1567431 | NCBI WGS metagenome assembly OHFI01 (sample SAMEA3879569, study PRJEB24766) | human gut metagenome | biome: human-associated habitat; feature: feces | place: USA | collected 1985/1987 | reverse complement strand
TACTGGATTTTCTATACTGTCGCCAATGCCGGCAATATATCAAAGGCAGCCAAGGAGCTCTATATCAGCCAGCCTGCCATCAGCAAGTCAATTCAAAAGCTTGAGGACGGACTGGAATGCAAGCTTTTTTCCAGAAGCTCCAGAGGTGTCGTCTTGACCGATGAGGGCAGGCTTCTTTATGATCATGTAAGCGAGGCCTTTGAGGCATTAAATGAGGGGGAGGAAAAGCTGAAGCGCTCAATAGAGCTCGGTGTCGGCCAGCTTAAGATTGGTGTCAGCTCAACACTCTGCAAATATATGCTTTTGCCATATCTCAAGGAATTCATACACAGAAATCCTCATATAAGCATCTCAATCGAATGTCAGTCCACCAATGAGACCTTAAAGCTCCTCGATGATGACAAAATAGATATAGGTCTGATTGGAAAACCAGCATCCCTTAAGACTTTCAATTTCTATTATCTGGACAACATCGAAGATATATTTGTCACTACAAAGGACTATCTGCGCAACTTAAGCGCCCGTGGTGTCAAAAAGAGCGAAATTTTGCAAAACTCTACTCTCATGCTTCTCGATAAAGGCAATATGACACGTAAATATATTGATGATTATCTGCAAGAGAACCAGATACACGTAAAGGACTCTATAGATATATCAAATATGGACCTGCTCATCGACTTTGCCAAAATAGGCGTAGGTGTGGCATGCGTCATAAAAAGCATAGTTTCAAAAGAGCTTGCTGACGGTACCCTGATTGAAATTCCTCTTGGCATACCAATCCACAAGCGTGAGGTTGGCTTTGCTTACAAGGAGTCTTCAAAGCTTTCCACCTCTCTGCAGACCTTTATCAAATTTTATGAAAGCTACACACCAGAGGATTTTTAAATAAAAAATATGACCCCGGAGGTATTACCTTGAAAGAACAAATACACACTATCCCCATATCAGACGCCTTTGACAATGCCGGCGAATGCCCCTTCTGCTATATAGAAAAACGCACTGAGGATCACGTCATGGATTTTGTACTTGGTCATGGTGCCTCTTACATGGAGGCTGACATACGCGATATGACCGATAAGGAGGGCTTCTGCCGTGCACATTTCAAAAAAATGTTTGACTATGGCAATTCACTCGGAAACGCCTGGATACTAAAAACCATGTACATGCGCCATATTGAGGAGATGGACAAAGAATTTAAGAACTTTAAGCCTGATTCAGTGCAAAGGAGCGCTCTTTTCAAAAAAGCAAATGCCTCCTCCAATTCCATCGTGGACTGGATTAACAAGCGTGAATCAACCTGCTTTATATGCGACAGCGTAAACAAGACCTTTAATGCATACATGAAGACCTTCTTCACTATGTATGAAAAGGATCCTGAACTAAAAGAAAAATTAAAGAACACAAAAGGATTTTGTCTCGATCACCTGAAAGTGATTCTGGAAGGAGCTGACACTTATTTAAAAGGTGATAAGCGCAAAGAATTTTACGATATCGTGCTCCCTCTAATGCACGACAACATGAACCGCATATATGAAGATGTTGCATGGTTCATCGAAAAATATGATTATAAAAATAAAGATGCCGACTGGAAAGATTCCAAAGATGCGATCCAGCGCGGTATGCAGAAGCTTCGCGGAAGTGATCCATCACTTCCACCACATGTTCTGAAAAAATAAAATCACCCGGTATTCTGCCGGCCGTCTAGTGGCTGTGCAAAATACCGGGTAATTTTTATTTCATTACGATGTTTACAATACGTCCCGGAACATAAATCTCTTTTACGATATTTCCTGTAAGCTTATCTGCAATAACATCCTTTGCTTTTGCAATAACCTCATCCTTAGGATCCTGTTTTCCGATTTCAAGAGTGCCCTTAGTCTTTCCGTTGATCTGTACAGCAATCTCTACTGTATCCTCAACAGTCTTTGCCTCATCGTATACCGGCCATGGCTCAAATGCGATTGTATCGTCATGTCCCATTCTCTGCCAGATTTCCTCACCAACATGTGGACATACACAAGAAAGCATCTTGATAAGTCCCTCTGCAAACTCTCTAGGACATCTGCCTGCCTTGTATACTTCATTGACAAAAATCATCATCTGGCTGATAGCTGTATTGTAGCCAAGTGCCTCGAAGTCGTTTGTGACCTTCTTTACTGTCTGATGATAGATTCTTGTGAGCTTTCCATCATCCTCTTCGATAATATTCTCAGGCTCTGTAAAGAAATTCCATACACGTGTGATGAATCTCTTTGCTCCCTGTACGTTGCTGTCGTTCCAAGGCTTTGAAACTTCAAGTGGTCCCATGAACATCTCGTAGAGACGAAGTGTATCAGCGCCGTACTCCTCGACTACATCACTAGGATTTACTACGAACTCCGGGAATCTCTTGCCCATCTTGATACCGTTTGATCCAAGGATCATTCCCTGATGTACGAGCTTCTTAAAAGGCTCCTTTACTGGAGATAAGCCCTGATCAAAGAGGAATCTGTTCCAGATTCTTGAATACATAAGGTGTCCTACCGCATGCTCCGGTCCACCAACATAGAGATCTACAGGCATCCAGTGCTTTAAGAGCTCCTGATTTGCAAATTCCTTATCATTGTGTGGATCGATATATCTCATATAATACCATGAGGATCCTGCTGAGCCTGGCATGGTGGATGTCTCACGAGTACCCTTTACGCCGTTTCTGTCATACTGCTTCCACTCTGTAGCGTTCTCAAGAGGTGCCTTGCCATTCTTGCCCTTGTAATCCTCAAGCTCAGGAAGGACAAGCGGAAGCTCATCATCAGGAAGGAAATAGATTGAACCATCCTCCTTGTATACACATGGAACAGGCTCTCCCCAGTATCTCTGACGTGCAAAAATCCACTCACGGAACTTGTAGTTTACAGTTCTCTTTGCCACGCCCATCTTCTCAAGCTTGGCTGTGATAGCTTCCTTAGCATCCTCGACTACCATTCCGGTGAACTCCTCTGAGTTGATGAGCTTGCAGCCCTTTCCAAGGTAATCATGCTTCTCAAATGCATGCTCTGATACATCTGCACCATCAATTACCTGAATCATCTCAATATCATGAGCCTGTGCATACTCGAAATCTCGCTGATCATGGGTAGGAACTGCCATAACAGCACCTGTACCATAGCTTGCCAGTACGAAATCACCGATGAACATGCGCACTTCCTTGCCGTTTACAGGGTTGATACAATGAAGTCCCTTAAGCTCACAGCCTGACTTTGTCTTGTTAAGCTCAGTTCTGTCCATATCGCTCTTCTTTACAGTCTCATCTATGTAAGCCTGAACCTCTTCTTTGTTCTCGACTCTGTCCATGAGACCCTTTACTATATCCCCGTCCGGAGCAAGCACCATAAATGTGATACCATATATTGTTTCGATACATGTAGTAAATATAGAGAACTCTCCACCGCCTACTATCTGGAATTTGACCTCGACACCTGTGCTCTTGCCAATCCAGTTTCTCTGCATTTCCTTGGTAGACTCAGGCCAGTCTATCTCATCAAGCCCCTCAAGGAGCTTTTCTGCAAATGCCGGCTGGTCAATAACCCACTGTTTCATGTTCTTGCGGACTACAGGATAGCCGCCACGCTCTGACTTGCCATCTATAACCTCATCGTTTGAGAGAACTGTTCCAAGCTCCTCGCACCAGTTTACAGGCATATCAATATGCTTTGCATATCCGGCTTCATAAAGCTTCTTGAAAATCCACTGTGTCCACTTGTAAAACTCAGGGTCACTTGTAGAGATCATCTTTGACCAGTCATAATCAAAACCAAGCTCTCTTAACTGCTTTGAGAAGGTCTCTATATTCTTCTGAGTGAAACCGTTTGGATGATGACCTGTGTTTACAGCATACTGTTCTGCCGGTAAACCGAATGAATCATATCCCATCGGATGAAGTACATTGTAGCCCTGCATTCTCTTCATACGCGACATGATATCTGTAGCTGTATAGCCCTCCGGATGTCCAGCGTGAAGGCCTACTCCTGAAGGGTAAGGGAACATATCAAGTGCATAGTATTTAGGCTTTGAAAAATCCCAAACATCTGTCTTGAATGTCTCGTGTTCTTTCCAGTATTCCTGCCATTTTTTCTCTATGGCCTTGTGATTGTATGGTTCTGACATACTTGCCTCCTTATATCAAAAACGCTCCGCCTCTCAAAGAGACGAAGGCGTATTTTTAATCCGTCTGATTAACATTCATAATTTTACACATCACACTATATTTTGTCAAGTTTTGCTATATAAAAAACCCGGTGCATTACTGCCCCGGGTCTTATTGTCATATATATCTGACAGATTAGTTGTTGATGAGCTTGTCGCTCTCATCATTCCAGCTGTAAAGCTTACGGATTTCCTCACCAACCTTCTCTGAAGGATGCTCAGAAGCAAGCTTTCTCATAGCCTTGAAGTGTACCTGACGTCCTGCTGGTGACATATCAAGTAAGAACTCCTTAGCAAATGTACCATCCTGGATGTCAGAAAGAATCTTCTTCATAGCTTTCTTTGTCTCAGCTGTAACAATCTTAGGTCCTGTTACATAATCACCATACTCAGCTGTATTAGAGATAGAGTATCTCATACCTGCGAAGCCTGACTGGTAGATAAGGTCTACGATGAGCTTCATCTCATGGATACACTCGAAGTATGCGTTTCTTGGATCATAACCAGCCTCGCAAAGTGTCTCGAAACCAGCCTGCATAAGTGCACAAACACCACCACAAAGGACTGCCTGCTCACCGAAGAGGTCTGTCTCTGTCTCTGTTCTGAATGTTGTCTCAAGAACGCCGGCTCTTGCTCCACCGATACCAAGTGCATATGCAAGTGCAAGTTCCTGAGCCTTACCTGTTGCATTCTGCTCTACAGCTACAAGACAAGGAACACCCTTACCTGCAAGGTATTCGCTTCTTACTGTATGTCCAGGTCCCTTAGGTGCGATCATTGTTACATCGACATCCTTAGGCGGTATAATCTGTCCGAAATGAATAGCAAAACCATGAGCGAACATAAGCATGTTACCAGGCTCAAGGTTCGGTTCGATATCCTTCTTATACATTGCTGCCTGCTTCTCATCATTGATAAGAATCATAATAATATCAGCCTGCTTAGCTGCCTCTGCTGCTGTATATACTTTAAGTCCCTGAGCTTCTGCTTTAGCCCATGACTTACTGCCTTCGTAAAGACCGACGATGACATCGCATCCTGAATCCTTAAGGTTCAATGCATGAGCATGTCCCTGACTTCCGTAACCGATAATAGCTATCTTCTTTCCTTCAAGTAATGAAAGATTGCAGTCTTCCTGATAGAAAATTTTTGCTGCCATTGTTTTTATCCTCCTGAAAAAATCATATATTTTAATTGGCATCGCCAATAAAAAACTTATTTCTTTACCGCACTTCCTCTGCACAATCCCGTAAGTCCGGTTCTGGCTATTCCGAGTATCTCATATCCTGTAAGTAATTCAAGGAATGCATCAAGCTTGGATGCATCGCCTGTGAGTTCAATCATAAGTGAATTCTTAGCAACATCAACGACATTCGCCCTGAATATGTCTGCTACCGATACCACTTCCGGTCTCTGAATCTCATTAACCGCCACTCTTACAAGAATAAGCTCACGGCACACTGATGTTCCCGGCTCAAGTTCTTCTATCTCTATAACGTCCTCAAGCTTGGAAAGCTGTTTGGTAACCTGCTCAAGTACCGCTTCCTCTCCATGAACCACAACTGTCACTCTGGTGATATCCGGGTTTTCCGTAACGCCTCCTGTAATACTGTCCATATTATAGCCGCGTCTGCTGAATAACCCTGCAATCCGGCTGGTAACTCCTGCCCTGTTATGTACAAGCAGTGATAAAACCATCTTTCTCATATTACACCTTCAAAATTCGTATTTTACCAATCCCTTAGGAATTATTGTAGCACATTGAAAACAGTTGTCAATTAATTATTTGTTATTTCGGCCATCTTTGCTTCCGAAAGCCCTTTTTTGTTCTTAAAAAGAACTTTTAAAAGGATAGGAACTATAACCGATGACGTAATTATAAGAAGAATTACAGGCGTGAAATCCTCCGCCGTAATAAGTCCCGCATCCAGGCCTTTCTGAGATACTATAAGCGCAACCTCGCCTCTCGTCATCATTCCTATTCCGCATATGAGTGACTCTTTCCATGTGTGTCTGGTAACTTTAGCTGCAAGTCCGCATCCGATAATTTTTCCCACCAGCGCAACTAACACAAACGCAACTGAGAATGCCAAAAGTCCCCATGTCATTCCCGACACATCGGTCTTAAGTCCAATGCTTGCAAAGAAAATAGGTCCAAAAAACATATATGAACTTATGTTGACCCTTCTGTCAACATAATTGGAATCATTAATATTGCAAAGAATTACACCAGCAACATATGCACCTGTAATATCTGCTATTCCGAAATATTTCTCGGCAACATATGCAAGCGCAAAACAGAGAGCGATACTAAATATAGTTATACGTCTCATATGAGGATATCTCTTATCGAGAAATGAAAACAGTTTATAAAGTCCAAATCCTATAACCGCTGCTGCAACAAAGAACAACAATGTCTTAAGAAGAATCTCCCCTACACCGGTTCCGGTTCCTTTAGCCACGCCTATCACAACAGTAAGCACTATAATTCCAAGTACATCATCTATAATAGCTGCACTGACTATTGTAGTTCCCAGTTCCGTCTTGATCTTTCCGAGTTCTTTAAGTGTCTGGACAGTAATTCCAACCGATGTTGCCGTCATGATTACACCAATGAAAAGTGCTTTATAGAATCCCTGGCTTCCGATTGGATCAAATCCATAGAATACCATTGTAATAATTGTACCAAGCACCATAGGTGCCAACACGCCCATTGTTGCCATAAGGAGTGCCACCGGGCCGGTCTTAACGAGTGTCTTAAGATTGGTACCGAGTCCTGCTGAAAACATAATAAGCACAACGCCGACTTCAGCAAAAATCTTAATATATTCAGTGTTGCCTGCCCATCCTAAAACACATGGTCCGATGAGAAGACCCGCTATTATCTGTCCGACAACCTGCGGAAGCTTAATCTTACGTGCAATAAGCCCAAACACCTCCGCCACTGCAATAATTATTGCCAGATCCCGCAAATTTTCGTAAATTTCCATAAAATATTACCTACCTTTAATGTTCTCTTAATTATTAATATTTTAGTACATCCTTCTGAAAAATCAAGTAATTTTTAAATATCCCAGTTCTTTTATTTTATTATACAACTGAGCACCGAGAAGGCTGAAAAATTTCTCATTGCCATGCACATGATCATATTGCAAAGCTTTCATATAACTTCCGGGAATTTCTCCCGCAGCTGCATCCACTGCATCTGATTCATCGGTTACCGGAAGTGACAGGATATATTTACGGAAATCATAGAAATGCTCTTTAAATTCATCCGCAAGCATCTCATTAACCGCCTCTATTTCGGGCATATATGATTTCGCTGTCATTCCGATCACAATGTATCTTGTACCGGCCGTGCGCTGTATCATAGCTTTAATATTTGCGATTACGGCACATACATTATCCGTAGACGCATAGTCATTGGTACCAACCCAGAATATATTGATATCCTGTGAAAAATCACAATGTGACAATCTCGTTACAAGGTTGCTGCCTTTCGGAATCACTTCAGGTCTGCCGGTATTATTCCTTGTGAAATATAGTATATTATCACAGCGTTCCAATACCCCGTCGCAGTTACCAAGCTTAACCGGATTAACAAGGTCATCTCCGTCATTTTCCCTTACCTGGCAAAGAAGTCTTGTCGGCTGCATAAAAATATCTCCCAATGCTACCGGTACCGATGTGTCGTCCTTATCAAAAACAGCATCTGCCATAAGTGTCACTTTCATTGCCCCAATCCGTGAAGCAACTGTAAAACTTGATTCGCCTCCGATTCCGTAATTATTAGTCTTAATTCCCGTAAGGCTCTCTAATACAGCAGAATACGGCATGGTGTTACCCCATGCCGTTCCTGCCGTAAGACTATCGCCAAAACAATTTATCTGCATATCAGTCTTCCTCTGTTAAATTCTCCTCTCCGGATGCCGCTGCTTCGTCTTCCTCAGCCTTAACTTCCCTATAGTCATCGTTCTGTGGATTTCCGGTTTCCGGTTTCACGTCAGATTTAGCCTTTGCAGATAAAACATCCTTGATATCCACACCGGTGGCACCTTTGAGTCCTTCTGTAATCTGTGACACTGTTGTCATAATGTCCTGAACAAGCCTTGATGAATTACCATCGCCATACATAACTATACTGTCAACATTAGCAAGCGGTGTTGCTGCATTCTTAATAACTTCCGGAAGCACGTTAAAATACATCTCCTTAATGGATGCATCCGTCATCTTAGCCTGGGCAAGTGCCTTCTTCTCAATACCTTCTGCTTCTGCAATCGCTTTGGCACGTATAGCCTCAGCTTCAGCAAGACCTTTCGCGCGTATACCTTCCGCTTCCTGCTCGCGGGCATATTTTTCTGCTTCTGATTTCGCCTTAAGTGCCTCTGCCTCCTGCTCCATCTCATACTTTCTGGCTTCAGCTTCTTTCTGACGTTCATAGAGTTCCGCTTCGGCTTTCTGCTGTCTTGCAAATTTCTCTGCTTCAGCTTTCTTCTTAATGTCCGCTTCGAGCTGACGCTCCGTTATCTTAACATTACGCTCCTTCAGCTCGATTTCCTTCTCCTGCTTTGCAAGATTGGCATTGGCAGTCGTAATTTCAATTGTTTTACGCTGTTCCTCTTCCTGAATCCTGTAAGCTGCATCAGCCGATGCCTGCTTCACATCCGATTCCTGCTTAAGTTCAGCCTTCTTTATTGCAAGTTCATTCTGTCTTACAGCTATTTCGGTCTCAGAATTAACCTCAGCATCATTAGCTTCTTTCTTTGCTATTGCCTTAGCCTTGGCTATTTCTTTCTCTGCCTCCGCTCTGGAAATTGCTGCATCCTTCTGGATTTTAACAATATTATCCACACCAAGATTTTCTATGACGCAACTGTCATCTACGAAATTCTGTACATTAAATGATACTATATCAAGTCCCATTGCCCCAAGGTCAGGTTCTGCATTCTGCTTAACAAGTTCAGCAAACTTCTGTCTGTCGGAAACCATTTCCTGAAGCTGCATACGTCCTACAATTTCACGCATATTACCTTCAAGGACTTCCCTGGCAACTTTGGCTATGTAATCCACAGGCTTATTAAGAAAATTCTGTGCTGCAAGATTAAGTCTGTCAGTCTGATCACTTATCTTGACATTGACAGCCGCATCAACATTAATATTGATATAATCTGCTGTCGGAACTGCACTTGATGTTTTCACGTCAATAGGAATAAGCTGAAGATTAAGTGAATCCTTCTTTTCAAAAAAAGGAATCTTAATTCCTGCCTTTCCAATAAGCACCTTGGGCTTCTTACGCAATCCCGAGATAATAAATGCCGTATCCGGAGATGCCTTTACATATCCTGTTGCAAGAATAATCAGGAACAAAATAACAACTGCTGCAATCACTCCATAAAAAATATAATCCATAGTTCTCCTCCTGTGAGCTATTTTCATATATTGTACTACATCTTATGGATTTTGTATACATAATATTATTATTTCAAAGCCAGTCATCAAGGACAGCTTTCAGGCAGTCCAGGTCGACAGGTTTGGCTATATGCCCGTTCATTCCGGCATCAACTGCCATTTTTACATCATTTGAGAACGCCTCGGCAGTCATCGCAATAATGGGTATTTTCTTCAGATCATCTCTTTGGTTTCTCCTTATCTGTCTTGTTGTCTCATATCCGTCAATTCCCGGCATCCTTATGTCCATAAAAACTATACTGTAATACCCTGCTTCCCGTTCTTTGAGTCTTGATATGCCATTTCTTCCGTTCGGTGCAATTTCCACATCTATCCCAACTTCCGTCAGAAGTTCTTTCATTACCTCCGCATTAAACTCATCATCTTCCACTAAAAGAATTTTTTTGCCGTTGTAATTAAGTTTCTTGTATGCTTCTATTTTCATTGCCTGATTATGCTCGTCATTGTTATCATCCGATGTCACCCTGAATTTTAATTTAATTCTGAACGTTGTTCCCTTGCCTATATCACTTTCAACTTCAATATCCCCATTCATCATTCTGGCAATGTTTCTTGAAATCATCATCCCCAGTCCGCAGCCCTCAATTCCCTGTGTGTTATGATTATCAGCTCTTGAAAAAGGTTCAAAAATCTTATTGATGAAATCACTTTCCATTCCTATTCCGTTATCTTTAATTACAATGTGATATTCCGCCAATCCACTTATGCCCGGATCGGTCTCAGTCATATTAAAATCTATTTTTCCGGTAGGAGGAGTAAACTTAAATGCATTTCCCAACAGATTTACCAATATCCGTTGAAATCTAAGTTCATCGCCAACCACTTTAGCATGTTTTATATGTATATCACCAATCTGCAACGATGCTCTTTGTCTTTCCCTCTCACCTTCAAACATCATTATCACTTCATTAACAGCATCTGCAATATTAAATCCATTCTCTGTCAGCGACAGATGTCCGCTTTCTATCTTGGAAATGTCAAGAACCTCGTTGATGAGACTCAGAAGATGCCTGCCAGCTATAGTTATTTTATTAAGGTATCCACTTACCCGTTCCGTGTCATTAATATGCAGTTTGGCAATCGCTGTCATACCGATAATAGAATTCATCGGTGTCCTTATATCATGGGACACTCTTGACAAGAATTCTCTTTTGGCCTTATTCGCCCGATATGCCCTCTTGGCTTCATATTCAAATCTCTTTTTCTGTATTTCTTCCTGCCTTACAAAGACATCAATATTCCTTATCGTCATTGTTACTGTTTTTGTAACGCCCTGCTCACTTTCAGCAGGCATTACCGATACCAGGCACCATTCGTATTTTCCTTTATCTGATTTTCTTCTATATCTGCATTCGACACATTCACCGGAATCCAGTTTATGTTTTATATTATTAATATCAAGATTCTTAACCACGATATCATGGCATGCCGGATCTATCGTCCCATCCTTAAGTTTCTTAATCAGCTTGTCCGTAAATTTATCCATTGTACCAAAAGTATTGCATGTCGGATATATCATTGCACATTCGTCCGTGTCCAGCACAATGTAATATATTGCCATATATGCTTGAACCATGCTTTTCAATACTTTTTCATTAATATAATCCCAGTCTGTAACTGTACGCCCTTCTTCTCCTTCTTCATCCTGCACCATATTATCCATTATAAGATTTTCCTCCATTAAACATGTCCGCACCTATCATTGTATTATAATACAAACAGATACATCGCAAACTACTTGAATCATAATATATTATGATATCATTACACAATATTTTGCAAGGTATCATTCATCTACATTTACTTCCTTGTTTCGACAAAAATTGACATAAAACAAAATCCCGGATGAACGGGAGGGATCATCCGGGAAATGTTATGATATTATTTTGGTTGAATGAATTTGGCTTTGTAATAATCTGTATTGGTATTAGTTGAAAAGTGCTACCCAATAGTAATCACCAAGTGAATCCTGAGCAACTCCGATACCAACTTTAGTATAGCTTCCTGAAAGGAGAAGTGCATTGTGAGATGAAGATGATTTCCACTGAGCGATAATCTCTGAAGGAGATGCCTGCCATCTTCCGAAATTCTCACCATAGTTACCACCAATGCCATACTCTGAAGCAATTGTGCTTGCTTTTGTGAAATTAGGTCTGATATGTCTCTTAGCTCCACCCTCCATAGCCGTCATGTTCCAATCAGCATAAGCGCTTTCTGCTGCCCTGTGCATAGCTGCTGTTGAGAGTGTGTCGTTAACGGTAAGTTTTGCAAGTCCGTTAGCTGTTCTGTATTCATTAATAAGGTTAACAACTTCTGATGCCAAAGATGCATATGCTGTCTTGTTAGCCTTAGCTGCTGCCTTAGCTTCGCTGTCTGAAAGAGTAGCAACTTTGATTGAAGCCTTAGCTTCGTCAAGTGTTGCATAATTATGTGAACTACCTTCTGCATCCTTGTAAACAACATTTGTAAGTGATGTCTGCGCTGCAGGTGCTGCTGTCTGTGGCTCAGCCTTAACTGCAGGTGCTGCCGGTGCCGGTGTTGTCTGCGGCTCAGCCTTAACTGCAGGTGCTGCTGTCTGCGGCTCTGTTGCTTTAACTGTAGCCGGCTCTGTCTGTGCTTCTGTTACTTCTTCTGTAACAACTTCTTTAACTGTCTCTTTAACTGTCTCAGTCTTGGTCTCTTCAACAGTCTTAACTGTTGTAACAGCTTCTGTTTCTTTAACTGAAGCTGCTTCTGTATAATCAACGGCAACAGCTTTATATTCGCTGCTTCCTGCTACTGTTCTTGTCTCAAAGAAATATACCACTGCAAGTACGGCAAACGATGCTGTAGCTGCAATTCCAAATAATTTAACTGCTTTTAAAAATTTCTTCATAAAAAAGCCCTCCCTATAATCTAAACTAATGAGCTTTGACTAAAAAGAGGATCCATTCTCCGCAACCGGCTGCCATGCTCTCCCAAGCTTAAGGCCCTTGGCTTTGCGTCCTTACCTTTCGATAAGTTTGCCCATTGTTTAGTTATTAAAAAAGCACCCGTTCACCGGATGCTGTAAATATCTTACGATAGCAACCGGCTGCCACACCATATTAGGTAGAGGCCCTTGGCTTTGCGTCCTTATCTTTCGATAAGTTTGCCTAAATATTATCAAAAATTCAACCAAAATCGATAAAGAATTTCTTTATCTATGAACAGTATATCAGATACATGAGAGATTGCAATAGTTTTTTAAAAAAAATATTGTATTTTATTCAGTACAATCTTTATTCTTAACAACAGAAACAACTTCATTCCAGTGTTCAAGAACATATCTGCCTATAATCGGGTCATACATCCTGCCGAGATTCTTTTCTATTTCTGCGTAACAATAGTCGAAATCATGTGCTTTGCGGTAGCTTCTGGTGGATGTCATCGCATCTATAGAATCACATATGGCGATAATTCTTGCTCCTACAGGGATCTCCGTTCCGGCATATCCGTTGGGATAGCCATGCCCGTCATAGCGTTCATGATGGCAGAGTACCATATTCTTAAGTTCACTTAAACGATGTGATTTACTGAGAATATCTGCACCAATCTGTGGATGTTTCCTGATATATTCCCACTCTTCATCGGTAAGTTTTCCTTCTTTATTAAGTACAGCATCCGGGACTCCGATTTTACCTATATCATGTAAATGGGCTGCTATGTGTATTTTCTGTATATCTTCTTTCTTAAGTCCAATCAGTTCACATACTTTCGTCGCCATATCACTGACTCGCTTTGAATGTCCAGCCGTATATGGATCTTTGGCATCAAGTGCACATGTAATGCACTCTATCACTTCGTGATAATCTATTTGTGTATCGCAATATTCGCAACTGTCCATCTGTACAACTCCTTTAGAATCTGTACATTCATTATAACATCATACCAGAATATATGCACTTGATTTTTTCTCAATAAGCTTACAATACGGGCATTGCAAAATATTTCTTTTTTCTGTAACTCGTAATATATACGTCTATAAAATCACCGCATCTGAGATTCTCATATGATTCCTGCACTTCTGTATATACATCACCAAACTGGAGCAGATACGTCTTCTCCCGCCCGCTTTCCGTCTGATAAACATAAATCCACTTATCCTGTACCGGAAATCTGTACACACATGTCTCTCCATTCTGCACTGCCACCTTGAACCGGTTGCGATAGAAAATATAAAAAATTCCAGGACACCATATCACCAATTCAATAATCATTGAAATCTGCAGACCGGAAATAAAATCTGACGATACAAATATGCATGTTACCATAACCGCAAGGCTCACCGCCACGGCAATAACCAGCAAAACCGAATAGTACGGTTTGTATCCTGTGTTTATTTTACGGTCTGTTTCAATCAATTTTCTTTTAGCATCATCTGACACATTGCTGCTTACAAGGCATCCCTTACCAACATCCAAAGAATCCTTGTGGATTTTCCTTGCAAATCTGATTACGGGTCTGTCAATCTGTTCAAGTCCTTTATCCTGCCAGCTCTCACATTCGATATCCATATGCTGTACCTCCTTATCTATTGTATAAA
>OHFI01000578.1_pt1 | contig 14262 bp, 15 predicted proteins | sample 1567431 | NCBI WGS metagenome assembly OHFI01 (sample SAMEA3879569, study PRJEB24766) | human gut metagenome | biome: human-associated habitat; feature: feces | place: USA | collected 1985/1987 | reverse complement strand
CAAATTGCAAAGGCTGTAAAAAGCGAGTATAACAAAGATTATCTCTTTGAGAACTGTGAAAGCGTAAAGAAAACAGTCCGGTGGACTGTTTTTAGCTTTTACCGCAACAGCTAAGCTGTGAGGATACCACTGTGGGGCAAAAGAAAACAGCCTCTGCAAATTGCAAAGGCTGTAAAAAGCGAGTATAACAAAGATTATCTCTTTGAGAACTGTGAAAGCGTAAAGAAAACAGTCCGGTGGACTGTTTTTAGCTTTTACCGCAACAGCTAAGCTGTGAGGATACCACTGTGGGGCAAAAGAAAACAGCCTCTGCAAATTGCAAAGGCTGTAAAAAGCGAGTATAACAAAGATTATCTCTTTGAGAACTTTTTAGAGTACAAAAATCGCTATATTACAGGGTTTTTGCTTATTTTTGTTGCTTGTGCGTTGCTAACGGATAGCTTGTATGGACTTTCCAAAGCATTAATCATTTTGATTAGTAGCATTTTTTATGCAATCAAACACATGATTAAAACTATCAATTGTAAAATCTGGACATATATTTTTATCTTGACATTCTCTTCTTAAGTTTTCTTCTCGAATAAAATCATCTTCAGTCCAACTTGTGATGTCGACAAGTTTCTTATAATAATCATTTGGTTCTTTTGGATGTTTGATTAGTATAGATGTAACTCCAGCCATATTAGCCATATAAATATCCTTAGTTAAACTATCGCCTATATAAATAGCTTCTGTTTTATCATACCCTTCAAGTTGACATATTTCTAATAATACTTTTTTATCTGGTTTTTTTGTTTCTACCATTCTGATTTTCTCATCAAGCGGATAAGGCGCCTGATATTTAGTTGTTGAAGTATACACTCTACTAAAATAATCAGATACACCTAATCTTTTTAAACGATAAAATCCGTTTTCAGGTGAGGATTCAGTAAATCCAACGATAGAAATATTATGTTCCTTTAGCTTTTGTAATGTATCTTGTACACCCTCATACAATTTTAACTTTTGTTTTCTAATAGAATTGAATTTGTGGAACGCTTCATTTAAAACTTTTTTTATTTCATCGTCACATAGAGACGAATATTTTTTTTGAATTGAAGGTAGGGTTAAAGTAACAAAGGGATACTCAACACTACCATAATATTGATGTTTTTTCTTGTATTCAGCGAGCAAAACATCTTTGCTTATGCCTGTTATAGAAGCTATTTCGTCAACTAATCCGTAAAAAGCTGGAATAAAAAAACCTATCCAATCGTACAAGGTATCATCTAAATCAGTAATTAATATTTTTTTCATTCAATTGTTACTCCTAATGGTATGGTAAAATCTAGGATTTCTACATCGTCTGTTGATTCGTCACTAAACAATTCATATGTTGTAACTCTTAATTTAGTACCACCAATTCCTAATAAGGCAATAACATTTTGGGTATTATTTGAAGACGAACTTCCTAATCCAACAACAGCAATACCCTTCATTTTTGTTTTTCCATCACTATCTACAATAGGGTAGTTTAAGTGTGCGTGGAACGAGGTGTGCTTATGACCGTGAAGTAAAACTTTCACATCATTTTTAATCAGCCATTTCATTAATCTATCAGCATCATATACTACACTGCTTGGTCGCTTTACGTCTATTGATTCTACTTTGCACACAGGCAAATAGTGATGATGCATAATCGCTATTCGTATTGTATTTTCTGCCTGTCTATTGTTCCATCCCATCTCCTTTTCGACATAATTAAGTTGTTCTTCCGATATATATCCATGTCCATTGAAATTATTATATTGTTGTAAATACAAACTGTTTAAACAAACTATTTCCACTGTGATACCAGATGAAAGCAATATCTTTTTTCCACAGGCAAAATAATCATTAGGTTTAATATGATATATCTTTTCATAAAATTCTTTATATGCCACTGCATATTCACTTGACAATGCATTTGGCTGGTCATCTTTATTTAAGTCAATGGGATTATAACTAAAATCGTGATTTCCGGGACACATAGCGATGTTCTCAGAGTTAAGCGTAAAACTGCTATTTAAATCCTTAAATAACAATTCGCCTCTATCAAAACCTGTTTTATCTGCCCCGGTTGTTATATCTCCTGTAACAATCAAGCCTGCTATTTTCTTTCGTGTACTATTAACAACATCTGTTATATGTGAGGCTAATGTTTTAGATGTAGCAGTTCCATCAAAGCGAAATGATGTTGAAGCTAAATGTAAATCAGATAACCACAAAAAACTATCCCCGTATGACTGATAGTATTTTTCACTAAAATTTGTGGGTTGAACATACTCTGAGTTCAATAAAACTATTTCAAAGTCTTTATCAGTTTCCGTTTTCTGTCTTACGAACCATACGGTCCTTTCTTGTTGAATTAACTCCTTAATGGAATATATTGATTTATTTTCAAAACTAGAGTAATTAGCTTCATTTGCACCGAAGAGACCTTCTATATTTACGTAAGTATAATTTCTAATATCATCAATATTGCATTCCTCAACAGATGTAAATTTAAACCAAGCATTAAACTCTTCTGTGTTATAATATTCTGGTGTTTTTTCTGGTTCAGGGGAAAGGGATTTTTCTTTAAAAGCTTTTATCTCTTTACAAGTAGCTTTGTACAATTTATGCTGTCCTGAATCCATTAAAAACACTGTAATGTCACCGCTGTTAGCTCGCGAACTCAAAATTCCAAATTCGTCAATGGGTGTAGTTTCATTAGCTTTCTTCCACCATCCCCACCACGTATAGTCACTCTCGGTTATGATTTTGTTATGGAGTAAGATAGTTTCTCCATCAGCTCGTCCTAAATCTCTAAATCTTAAAATAATAGTTGAAAAATCCATCTTTATCCTCGCTTAGTTAATAGGTATAGCAATGTTATTCGTATACCAATTATGTGGCATATCGTCAGATAAATATGCTGATTCAAACATTGCAAAAAGGGTTTTGTAATTTATATGGTTATTTACAATCCTTTTCAATTCAGAAGTTTGAAGCGGTATAATCTTCATTCCATCTACGCTTTTTGTGTAGTCTTGCGTATCATAGAACGGCATATGCTTTCTACCCCTAAAATCGGCAATAACATTTATATCAAGGTATGTGGTCGCAAAGACACAATAAGAGTTAATGTTTCCTGTTCTAATAAGGTGTCTTCCTAAGTGCCTCGAAACCGGTTCCATTTCCATTCGTCTTTGATTTGTGCTATCCGCCAGAGTTGCTTCAATCAAAAGAGAATGAGCAGGATAATATTCCGTTTCCTGATATTCATAAACAATATCGGCTTCTCCTCCCGCTGCGTGAGTTTTAGGTAGCAAGTCAGCGTCAAGGGATAGCTTCATATAATCCAGTATTTTTCCTTGCCTTTCACTGATTTTATACCAGAAGATACCTAACACGTATTCAAATATAGTGGGTATGTCAGCGTTTTCGGTAACCATATTCTTGATTTCAGTATCATTCCTATCCTCAAAGTAACCAAGCAAAGTAATAATATTTTCATCAGAAAACTTTGTATCAATTAAGTGCTGTAATCTCCTGTAGCGCTCATCCTCGAGGGCATTTCTCGCTTCATCTATGTTGGTAACATTAATTTCAAGCTCAGCGTTTACACCGTCAATAACTGTTTCTTCGTTAATAACAAGACAATCCGCAATTTCTTCAAGCGAACTATCTTCAAACAATATCTCACAAGGGATATATGCGTAAGCATATAGTTCATCAGCCACAGAATTGAAGAAATGCTTTGGTAAAATATCAAGTTTTACGGTGCCATCTTCAAACAAAACAATATCAGTAGTTCTAATATATCTTCTGTTTAAATCAAGGTAATCGGATAAGGTGGCTTTCGCCTTGAACAAGTGCATTATTTTGAAGAAAGCTTTCTTGAATTGATACTCGTTAGACACATCCGAAAACGCTGTTTGGTTTAAGCAAGCAACAGGGTTTCTTTCAATAGCTCTTTCAGATGCAGTGTTAAAAAGATACTTTCTCCACCACTTACCGATATTAATTTTCTTAGTCGATGAATAAACCAAAGGTATCTTGCTGCTATCATTTTCTACAAACACTGAATACAGCTCGTTGTAAAGGCGCAGATAGGGCTTATCATAATTTCTGCTTTTTCGGTTAAGTCCGACTTCGCAAATCAAATTTTCAGTAACAGTATTTGACAAGAACTTGTCTAACGCTGCCTGATAATTATCCATTTCAAGTAAGCGATTTATGATAATATCATCTACCGAAACAGAGTGATTCCTGTTGGCTCGTATACCGTCAATTATTTGCTCAGTATATTCATTGCTCGTACACAAAGGCAATAAATATGTAAACTCCTCCGATGATAAATAACCTACCTTTGAAAGAACATAAAGCAATACAATAAACGGTCTTACTGCCGTACCATCCACATTGTTATATGTTTTTAGAAGTTGCCGCAAATACAAAAAGCTATCTCTCGGTATTTGGAAAAAGTTGTCTGTAGTAAAATCATTGGACAGACTGATTTTCAACAGTTTTGTTCCTGCTTCGGTCAGTTTTCTGTTACCATCAATAATACCAATATCAACCAAACCAGAGGTCTTTTCACGAGCGTCCTTTGGTTTATTATTTGCACTTCCAGCAACAAACACTTTCTCTTTCATAAATTCGTAATAACGTGTCTGCGTATCGTTGTCACCAGACCAGTTTGCATTTTGATTTTCAGGCAATTCCCAAAATTCATTGAGTAGCGCAAGCTGTTCCTCAATGGTCTTATTAAAATCTTTTGTTCTAAAGCTGGTTGTTCCCAAAGCCCAGCAAAAGCTCTTATAAGGAATTTCGTTCGGCATAGCTAAATCCTCAATAATTGGTAATCAATACTTCTTCGCTTTTTGTTTGTTTATCTTTGGTCTGATAATTTGAATTGGAATAACCATAATCGAGATGATGTGTTTTATATTTTTTATTTGATAACCATTCGATAAGAATAGTATTCTCTTTACCCTTGCTTCGGAGAACGTTTGAAAGGGCAAAACGAATACCTTTGCTATTCAATTCATCAAGAAAATGCAATAGCCCTTTTTCGTGATCTTCATTCCAACCATCTTGTTCGTTATATGTAGCGCAGGTAATTAAGTAAGGCGGATCAACATAGATAAAATCTCTATTGGTCAACGCAGAAACATCAAAATCTGTAAAGCTCACACAAGTAAAACGACAATCTTGACGGTGTAACCTGTCAATGAAGTCAGACAGTTTGCTTTGCATTTTTTTATTGAAATCTCTTTTTCCTACCGGTAAGTTGTATTCGCCTTTAGCGTTGAATCGAATCTGATTGTTAAACGCATATACAATCAACACATACAACATTAAGTAGTAATAGTAATCTTCTTGCTTATGATGATTGAAATCGTCACGCAGTTTCAAAAACCGCTCTTTATTATAACTACCGACACCTTTGCCGCTCTCGCAATGATAATAATCATATCCGTGTTCACACACAAGCGATAAATCGTAGTCCTTAATTATCTTAAAAATCAGCTCAAAAATAACATCTTTATCAAGGTTCTTAAAGGTATTGAAAAGATAGAATAAATGCTCGTCAACATCATTGTAAATTACTCTTTTGGAATCTATGTTGATGCCGACATTGCAGCCGCCGCAGAATAGGTCGACAAAGCAATCTATCTCTTTCGGAAAAAGAGGTAAGATTTGCGGGAGCAGCTTATATTTTCCGCCGGTATAGTTGAGCGGTGATTGAATCAGTTGTGTATCAGCTAATTGAAACATCTGCATAAAAACAATCTTTCCTGATTATCATCAATATCAGACTTTCCTGTTGTAAAAGCCTTATAACTCTCCGAAAAGACTTTTACTTCTCCTTTTTTCTCTAAGATACGCATAATATCCTGATCGGAAATCTTTGCATTAGAACGGTCATTACCCTTTTCTGCCATATTGTTATAAGACAACAGAATATATTTAGCCTTAATATCTCCTATTAATTGCTCAAAGGCTTCTGTTGCTGATTGTGTGCAGTATTTACTTTTCATCGTACTGCGATCCATTTTTCTGGCAACACCAAACACTTCGGGCTTTTCCCATCGAGCGACATTTTCTAATAGATGATAAGCGTCACAGTATTGTCTGGAATTATAAGGCGGATCAATATATACTAAATCAGCAGTAATATCCTTTACTAACTCGTTAGCGTCAGTATTATAGCATTGATTATCAGCAGTATTATGAACCTCAGCTAAAGGCACATATAATTCAAGTGTTTTCTCAAACACTACGCCTTTTCTATAAGCGTCATAATGACCGCAAGTGTTAGCAATTTTATCCATCGCATAAAGAAGAGAGGTAATCAGAATTGCTCGCTCTCTTTGATTTATTCTATCATTTTCATATAAACTTTCAATATCTTCTCTTATGTATCCAATTTTAGCGCAATCATCCCTACTAAAATAGGTGTCAGAGAAGTTTTCTGTCATATAGTTATCTTCTAAATCACTAAGTGAATTATAACGTACCACGCAATCTATGATAGTTTGAGGATCGTATTCCTCAGCACCAAACCAAGCATAATTACAAATATAGTTGCTGTACATCAAATCATTTGTAATCAACAATTTTTCTGTAAAAGCAGAAGATACTGCACCTGTTCCTGCAAATATATCAGCAACAGAATCAATATCAGAACACTCCTCATTAACAACTTTTGTAATAAACGGCAACAACTTATACTTATTTCCTAAATACCTTCTATTGTTAATCAAAGAAGTCTTATAATCACCTGTTTTAACAGCAACAGCCATTTTTCTCACCCAAACATATTATCATTAGAGTCGCACTACTACCTGATAATAGAATTATATCAAATTGATTGTCCTATAAAAAGGACTTTGCTATTACAATCAGCATATAAATCCAGCAGCATATAAGCTCTCGTATAAATTATATATTTTTATACGATATATGTCAAATAAAAAATCTGTTATCACAAGATATAGTAAGGGCAACAAGTATCTCTATCTGTTGCCCTCTGTGTTATTAGGCGTGTATCAGCTCTTCAGTTACAATCTCCTCTGCACGGTTACGGATATTGTTCATTCTCGCAACCCACATCATTTGGTTTTCCGCTTTGAGCTGTTCGGTTACGCCTTCTTTTTCGGAGAGTTGTTTTACTAACCGAAAGAACATATCCTCTGCCTGCTCGTCGATGTCGGCGAGGTAGGCGGTGAGCTTACAGCTTGTCATCAGATTGGTATAGCGGATTTTGTGGTGCTGTTTGATGTACCTCAAATGCCGCTTGCCCCATATCCCGATTTCAACCTTTGGCTGTTCGGGCAGCTCCAAACACGGCAGATAATAATCACCTTGCATTTCGTAGTGGATACCCGTTTTCTTGTCGTAAATTCTCTTTTCCATTGTTCATCAACCTTTCATAATATATTAGCGTGCGTCACGCTGTTTTGACTTTTTGTATCCTCTCGCCTGCTCGATAATCTCATTGAGCTTGCGCTTACCGAATACCTTTTCCAACAGGCGATAGGCTTTGTTTTGCTCTCGGAGTTGATTATTCAATTCCTTTAACCTTAAATTTTCGTGTTTCAGACTTTTGTTTTCGCTGTATAATCTGCCGTTCAGATTGTTGATGCGGTGATAGTTTTCCCAACCCAAATAGCTTTTTGCTACCGCAGATCGAACAAGATTTTTCAGCCGCTGGATTAACGGATCTACAAACTTTTTCTTGTAACTCTTTGCCGACATCAAGCCCTGCGGTTCCGGGAGTTGCAGCTCTGGATTATTGTCAAGCTGATGTTCTATGCTGTCGAGTGAATCCGTTGCTTCCTTGATTTTTTCAGCCGTCGCTTTCAGACCTTTGACCTCCAACTGCTTTCCCTCAATCTCCCGGTCGAGCTCGGCGACCTATTTGGCTCGCTCCTGTTTTTTGTAATCAAGGACGGATAGGTGCTGCTCGTGCGTGCCCTTCTGTTCCCACTCGATACCGTGCCGCTCCATAATCTGAGCAAGGACTTTCTTTTCGGAAAGTATCCAGCGATTCAGTTCGTTGTCGCTTCTGCCCTCGCCTTTGAAACCCATATTGAGCAGAGCCTGTTTCAGCGAAACTCGTGTTTCCAAACCTCGATTGCTCCCAGTGGTGAACGGTATAAAGTCTATATGGATATGCGGCGTTGCTTCGTCCATATGAAGGTGCGCCGAGAACACTCGCAGATATGGATTGCGTTCTTGGAAGCCCTGATAGTATTCGTCGAGGACTGTCCTCGCAAGCTCGGCGTGCTCTCCTGTTGCCGACATATCTTCCATGTTGCCGATTTGGAAGATGATCTCGTGGAACAGCTTTTCCTGCTTTCCGGACTCGATATGCTTGTAGTAATCGGAAATCTTTCTGTCCTTGCGTTTCTGTTTATCGTTGTACTGTTTTAGAGCTTCATCAAACATTTCGTGATACACTTTCTTGATTGGCTCGTTGCAGTAATCTATATTCAAATGGGTACGCTCGCTGTCCACGTTCTCCGCTGTGAAACTGCGGCTGTTGTGCGTGACGGAGCCTTTACCCACCATTGCGCTGATCGTTCTCTTCATTTATCTACCTCAAATCTGTATAATAATATGGTTATCTCATTGGTTTATCTCTAACTCAGGTTCTGTTACTCTTGCCAAGAGTAACGCAAAAGCACTTTTGACAGCAGAGCCATCAAAAATGCAACCTGCGAGCAGGTTTTGCGCTCTTCGAGGAGCAAGGGCAGCCCTTTGAAAAGAGCTCCCTGCACCCCGCCTAAACTTTATTGCGTGTCAGTCCGTGTCGGCTGTGTCGGTGTTTCACACACCCCACAATCACCGTCACGGCTGTCACGCTTTGACACGCCGCCCTCAAAGATAAGCGTTATCTTTCGACCGTCGTGTGTCCGCTGATAGTGATAGGCGATCTTGTATTCGTCCATCAGACGGTTAACGTTGACGTTCAGCTTTTGTGTAATAGCGTTTGGCTTGATGCCAACGGCGAGATACTCGCAGAGCTCCGTCGGTGTTCCGCTCCATTGCAGATTGTCAGCGTTTATCCTTTCGGCGATTCTGTCGAGCAACGGTTCAGGCGGTGCTTTCCACAATTCGGTTTCGATTTTGTCAAGCTCCCATACCAGTGTTTCTGTGTTCTTCTTCAAGTACACACGCTGGTCTTGCTGATCTCTGCCCGATACTTCGAGCGTGGCATTATTGCTCGTACGCTTATCTTTGGAAAGAACGAATCCTCCGTCAGCAGCGCCGAGCAAACCGTTAGTGCCGGAAATCATATCGAATTTATCGTCCGCCGTTTGCTTGCGTGTATGATGGACAACCAACATACAAATGTTGTGGTTGTCGGTGAAGCTCTTTAGCTTCGTGATGATCTGATAGTCATTGGCGTAGCTGTAATTCTCGCCTCCGACTTCTCTGACCTTCTGCAAGGTGTCGATAATTACAAGCGAAGTATCTGGGTGCTTCTGTAAGAAGCCGTCCAGCTGCTCGTCCAAGCCATTGCCGAGCTGATGAGCTGATACCGAAAAGAACAGGTTTTCGTTTTCGGCTGTTCCGAACATACGATACAGCCGCTTTTGCAATCTCGGATAGTTGTCCTCCAGAGCGAGATACAATACCTTACCCTGCCGAACATCAAAGCCCCACAGGTTTGTGCCTGTGCTGACGTGATAGGCAAGCTGTGCCATCAAAAAACTCTTGCCTATCTTCGGAGAGCCGGCGAAAAGATATATTCCCCGGTAGAGCAAGCCGTCGATGATCGGCGGCTTGCTCTGATAGGCGCTGTCAAACAGCTCGGTCATCGAGACCGTGTGTAAATACGATTCGTCAATATCGCAAAGGTCGTATTTTTCATTCATAGTTCAATCCTCCTTTTAGCTGGCTTCTTTATCTCTAAAGTAGCCGGTTTCTTCCCAGACTTTTTTGTCGGGGCAGTAGTAGTTGTACTCGCTTGATTTGTCAAGCTTCATAGCATAGCCGAATTTCAAGATGCCCTGTTGCAAACCAACACGGACATATTGAGCGTCTTTGCCGATAGCCTTTGCGATCTCGGTAATAGGAACGTTCCTTCCTGTGAATTTCGGACAATCTATATATAGCTTATTCTCCATAGCATATCCTCCTGTTAATTATTTGCGCACTTTAAGTTCGCATATTCATTGTATACGCATTTATATGACTTGTAAATACCTAATTTCAAAAATTATGTATTTTAATTTCGCAAATGCACTTGCAATTCACAAAGAAGTGTGTTATTATTATAATGAGGTGATGACGAAATGGATAATTTGCAAACCTTAATCGGCGAAAGAATCGCCAAACAGCGCAAGCAGCTTCGGATTAGTCAGACCGAGCTTGCGGAACAATTGGGAAAATCACTCCGCACCGTGCAGAAGTACGAAAGTGGAGAAATAGATATGTCCGTCTCTGTATTAGAACAGATAGCGGACATATTAAAAATGCCCATCAATTACTTGATAGGCTACGATTCGTCGCATATTAAATTGGAAACATTGGGCGATGTGTATGCGTACTTGTTCGAGCTGGATCGAAAACAAGACCTTCGCTTTGAGGTCGAATTTACTAAAGGACCCGAAACAATCAGAAAGGTATCACTTGTATTCGATGTACACGAAACTGATGGCAACAGTGCGCTTTATACAATGTTGAGGAACTTCGATTATAATCGTGAAAGTTTTGAAACCTATAAAATCGACTACGAGATGTTCCGTGATTGGGAAGAAAAAGAAATCAAATCCCGGAGCGATTACTTCCTGACGGACAGAGAATATGAGGTTTTAGATAACGAGGAACGGTTAAGAAAATTCAACGAATACTACATAAAGAAGTTCCAAGAACAAGCAAACAAAGGTGATACGGAGCAATAAGCTCTTATCATAAATAAAACTAAAACAAGGAGGTTTTGGAGAGTGAGGTTGCCAAACGGTTACGGCGGCGTCACAAAGCTATCGGGTAGGCGTAGAAAACCCTATATGGTCAGAAAAACTATCGGCTGGCACATTGATGAAAAGACAGACAAAAAGGTTCAGGACTATGTGGTCATAGGCTATGCAGCCACCAAATCTGAGGCACTGCAAATGCTGGCAGACTACAACAACAATCCCTTTGACGTTTCTGCTTCCAAGATCACATTCAAGGAAGTGTATGAGCGTTGGTCTGCGGAAAAGTTTCCGACGGTATCGGATTCCAACGTAAAAGGTTACAAGGCTTCATATAAAGCCTGCGTACCGCTTTACGACAAGGTGTTCAAGGAAATCAAGCTTGCAGAGCTGCAAAACGTCGTGGACACCTGCGGCAAGAATTATCCCACGTTGCGAAAACTGAAAGTTCTTTTGAATCAGCTCTACGAATACGCTATTAAAAATGAGCTGTGCAACAAGGATTACTCCGAATATGTGGACATTGTAAAGCATAAAGGCCGCAACCCGAACAAAAGGGATCGGGAAAAGTTCACCAAAGCAGAAATCGACCGCTTATGGAAAGCGTCAGATGACAAGTATTATCAGATCGTCCTCATGCTGATTTATTCGGGTGTGAGGATTTCCGAAATACTGAATCTAAAACGAGAAGATGTAAACCTGAAAGAACAATATTTTGATGTCAAGCTCAGCAAAACTGACAACGGAATCAGACGAGTACCGATCGCCGACAAGGTACTGCCGTTCTTTAAGAACTGGTACAACGACGGCGAGAGCGAATATCTGCTTCACACCGAAAATGGAAACAAGTTTGATTACCGCAATTACTACGATAGTTATTTTACGCCGCTTATGGTCAATCTGAATATGGATCACACACCGCATTGTACACGACACACCTGTATCTCAATGCTGGCGGAATCACAGGTTGACCAAACCACAATTAAAAAGATTGTCGGACACTCGGGCGCTATGACGATGACCGAAAGAGTGTACACACATTTAGACGTTGAGGTGCTAATCAATGCGATCAATAAAATCTAAAAGCAAAAAAGAAAGAGATGTCTTTCTGAACTTAGAAAAACATCTCTTTTGATTGCTTATTGAGGTTGAGAACTGTTGTTACTTATGTGTTACTTGCTTGTTGCTTATCTAACACATTTAAGCACATCTCAAACCGTCTGAATACTCCAAAAGCCCTGTAAACAGTAGCCTTGAAGCGTGCTGGAAAGCACAAAGATTATCTCTTTGAGAACTGTGGTGCTCTACGAGCTGCTTTAAGACCGTATTTCTTACGCTCTTTCATTCTTGGGTCACGAGTTAAGAAGCCTGCCTTCTTAAGTGTTGAACGAAGGTTCTCTGAATCGTACTGAAGAAGTGCTCTGGAAATACCGTGACGGATTGCACCTGCCTGACCTGTAACGCCGCCGCCTGCTACTCTGCAAACGATGTCGAACTTCTGATCTGTTTCTGTTAAGGCGAGAGGCTGTCTAACGATGAGCTTGAGTGTTTCAAGACCGAAATAATCGTCGATGTCACGATCGTTGATTGTGATTTTGCCTGTACCCTGGTAAAGTCTTACTCTTGCAACAGAGCTTTTTCTTCTGCCTGTGCCGTAAAAATAAGGTGTCTTATCGTACATTATTAATTTGCCTCCTTCTTTTAAGCTTCAACCATTTCAGGCTTCTGAGCCTGATGATTGTGTTCTGCACCCTCAAAGAGTCTGAGTCTGAGCAAAGCATCTCTGCCGAGTGTGTTCTTTGGAAGCATACCCTTAACAGCAAGCTCCATAGCCTTTGTTGGCTTTGTAGCCATAAGAGTATCATATCTTGTTTCTTTAAGATGGCCGATATAGCCTGTATGACGCTGCCACTTCTTCTGAGTGAGCTTGTTGCCTGTTAATACAGCGTCCTTGCAGTTGATGATGATTACATGATCGCCGCAATCTACATTTGGTGTAAATGTTGCTTTGTGCTTACCTCTTAAAAGAACTGCTGCCTGAGTAGCAACTCTACCAAGTGGCTTGCCTGCTGCATCAATTACATACCAGCTGCGTTCAATTTCGCTTTTTTTAGCTAAATATGTTGACATAACAAATCCTCCTGTAATTTACTTGTGCCTTAGAATTATAATACATTTATTTTGCATTGTCAACACTTTTTTGCAAAAATTTAATTTACCGTTACACAAACTTTAAAATTCGCTTATATTCTCTCTTATACTCTCTTATACTAATGTGTAATTTCAAAAAATATTTTTCTAAAACCTTAGTATTTATCACGATTACAGCTTTTTATAGACAAGCACGCAAAATTCGATTTCGGTCGTAAGTGAGTTTAATTTCTCCAGCTTTTGTTGGTCGGTACGAGAGGTTTTGTAGTAGTACGGAGTCATTTTGAAAAGGCTTTCAATTTCTCTGTTATCGTCAAGCGTTATGCTGTATTTAAGTTCTTTGCTTTCGGCAAGAATAAACCCGTCAATATCGGTGTTTTCTTTCGGATTTTTTAACGGATTGTCATATACCGCCTTTTTGAGAGAAAAAAGGTGATTTTCAAGCGGAATTACACGCAAAAGCACTCCGCCCCTTTTTAAAACTCGGTTGTATTCTTCCGGCGCAAAAGGTGAGAATACATTGAGCACCGCATCGCACGATAAATCGCCGACAGGCAGGCTGAACACGCTTGCCACCGCAAGATTAATTCGCTTACTTCTCTTTGCCGCTGCAATAAGAGCAAATTTTGAAATATCAATACCCGCTATACTTGCGTTTTTGTCTGCAAGAGCTTTTTCAATTTTTCCTGTATAATAGCAGTCGCCGCAGCCGGCATCAAGCACACAGGCATTTTGCGGAATATATTTTTGCAAAAGTTCGCACATAAGGTCACACAGCGGCTTGTACGAATCTGTATTTAAAAACTCGGTCCTTGCCTCTATCATAAGTTTATCGTCACCGTGACGCTTGCTTTTGGATTTGTTGCTCTGCAAAAGATTGACATAACCCTGCTTTGCACAGTCAAAACAATGGTTATTTATACATCTGTAGGTTCGACCGTCAAGTTTTAATTCTTCTTTGCAGACAGGACAGCAGAAATTCAACATATTATTACCGCCTTTCATTATTAGAATAATAGCATAAATTCTTTGTGATAACAAGTTAAAACAGAGTTGTATGTGCAAAGTGCAGTAACTTTTCTATAAGCGAATTAAAAATTCGGCTTTTTGCGTTATAGCTTTATCTTTTAAAATATTGTATAATATTACTTGACTGTATGTAATATTTATTATTTTA
>OHFI01000572.1_pt1 | contig 14312 bp, 9 predicted proteins | sample 1567431 | NCBI WGS metagenome assembly OHFI01 (sample SAMEA3879569, study PRJEB24766) | human gut metagenome | biome: human-associated habitat; feature: feces | place: USA | collected 1985/1987 | reverse complement strand
GACGGCGTATCGGGTATACGTCGAGGAGGCTTGACGATGGCAGGGCGGAAAAGATGCCGCCGTCAGTCTTTCAGGGAAGGATCCATGGGCACCGCCTCGCCGGCGGCGATCATGGCGGCCACCTTCTGGTCGGAGTAGCCCAGATCCTTCAGGATCTTCTCGGTCTGCTCGCCCAGATAGGGCCCGCGGTTGTAGGGAGGCAGCTCCGTCTCCTCGAAGATAACGGGAGGCCGGACCATGGTGCGCTTATTGCCGTTGGAATATTCCATCTCGTAGAAGCAGCCGGAGGCCCATGCCTGCTTATCCACCAGCAGCTGGTCCCAGGTCTGGGCCACGGCGTAGGGCAGATCGTTGGCGTCCATCAGCTTGCACCACTCGTCCAGGGTGCGGCTGGCCATCTCGGCCACCAGGAAGTCGTAGAACTCCTCGATGTTGGCCTGCAGGTTGGTCTGGGGATAGTAGCGTGGATCCTCGGCCAGCTCGGGATGGCCGATGGCGTTCATAAAGATGGGATAGTGGCGGTTGTACTGGGGCATGGCGATCTGGAGCCACTTGTTGTCCTTGGTCTTGTGGGCCACCACCAGCGGATTGGGCAGGGTGCGGCGGGACAGGGGGTACTGGGTGGTGGGGTCGCCGTACTGGCTGGCCTGCAGCAGCAGGGAGACATCCCAGATGGCGCTGTGGAACAGGGAGACCACCACGCGGTCGCCGATGCCCGTCTCGCGGGCGCGGTACAGGGCCGCCAGCACGCCGGAGGCCAGGTACATACCCACCTGATGGTCGCCGAAGCCGGCGATGGTCAGCATGGGCAGGGCGTCCTTATCGAACAGGGTGCCCAGGATGCCGCCGCGGGCAAAGAAGGCGGTGAAGTCGAAGCCGGGGAGATCCTTGTCGGGGCCCTTTTCGCCGTAGCCGGACACGAAGCCGTATACCAGCTTGGGATAGCGGGCGTGCAGCGTGTCGTAATCCAGCCCCGCCTTTTTCAGGGGGTTCTGACGCCAGTTGGTGATGAAGATGTCCGCCTCGGCGATGAGCTTCTCCAGGGCCTCGCGGCCGGCGGGGGTCTTGGTGTTCAGGCAGACGCAGGTCTTGCCGGCGTTCTCCAGATCGTAGGAGGTGTTCTCCTTCTGGTCCTGGGGACGGCCCTCATTGACAGCGGTATAGCGCAGGGGGTCGCCGGCGGGGGCTTCGACCTTGATGACCTCGGCGCCCAGATCCGCCAGAAAGCGGGCGCAGCAGGGGGCGGCGATAAAGGTGGCCAGCTCCAGCACCTTTACGCCCTCGAGGGGACGCTTTACTTCACTCATATCGTTCCTCCATGTATGTTAATAAATGGTGTGTTGCTTACATTTTCAGCAGGTCGCGGAAGGTCTCGAGGTTGGTTCGCACCTGCTCAAACCGCACCATCTGACGGTCCACCTCCACCAGCGTCAGGGGCAGGTCGGCGGCCTCGCAGGCCTTCTTGATCATCACATAGTCGAATTCCTCCGGGTCGCAGAACTTGGTCAGCACCACCAGAACACCCTTGGCGCTTCTCGCCTTGGCGGTGTCCACGATCCACTTCACCCGGTTCTTCTCCTGATCGTACAGCACGGAGCAGTTGCCCATGGCGGCGAACTTCTCGGCCAGCGCGTTCAGGGCGTCATCGCGCTCCGGTGCGTCGGTGCGGTACTGGCGGGACTGGGCGGCCACGTCGTCGGCCACGATGTGCAGACCCATTTCGTCCAGAATGGCGTTCAGCGCCGGGGCGTCCGTCAGGATGCCGGAGATGACGATGGGCAGCTTCTCCGCGGCGGGAGTCTGGGCTTCCAGCTTCTCAATGAGCGCCTCCACCAGCTCCGTGTGCTCCTCCTTGGTCATGAAGAAGGCGCTCTTGAAGATGTCGCTGCGCTGGGTGGCGGTGATCTCCGGGTGAACAGCCAGCAGCTCGTCGATCTTCCGCATGGCGGCGTTGCGCAGGTCACGGCTGACTGCGAAGGTGATGCGGTTGTTGCAGACGCTCAGCAGCCACTGCGCAAAGGCGGCGACAACCGCCACCACGATGATCTCGTAGATGATGCGCAGCACGCCCGCGTGGTCCACGGCACCTTTGCCCAGCATCATGTCGATGGCACTGCCGCAGAGGATGGGGATATACAGCTGGGCCGCCACGCTCACAGCGGCTACGATGAGGCTGCACACCACGAAGAAGCCGTAGGGCTTGATTTTCTGCAGCACCCGGGTCATAGTGGCCTTCTGCTGTTCAGGGGTCAGCTTGCTTTTTGCTTTTGCACTCATTTCTGCGCATCCCCTTTCTTGAACTGGCTCTCGTAAATCTCCTTGTAGACCGGGCAGCTTTCCAGCAGCTCGGCGTGACGGCCAAGGCCCACCATGCGGCCATCGTCCAGCACGATGATCTGGTCGGCGTGCTGCAGGCTGGCGGCACGCTGGCTGACGATGAAGACGGTCAGATCGCCCGGCAGAGCAGCCAGAGCCTTGCGCAGGGCTGCGTCGGTGGCGTAGTCCAGTGCGCTGGCGCTGTCGTCGAGGATGAGGATGTCCGGTTTGCCTACGAGGGCGCGGGCGATGGTCAGACGCTGTTTCTGACCGCCGGAGAGGTTGCGTCCGCCCTGCTCCACCGGCTCGTCGAGGCCAAGGGGCTTGGCTTTCACGAACTCCGCAGCCTGTGCCGTTTCCAGCGCAGCCCAGAGGTCGGCGTCGGAGGCATTCTGGCTGCCCCAGAGCAGATTGGAGCGGATGGTGCCGCCGAAGAGCTGGGCCTTCTGCATGACCACGTTCACCTTGCCGCGCAGGGCCTCGCGGGGGCTGATGAGGCTGGATTTGCCGCTGCCGGTGCCGCCGATGACGCCGATGGTCTGGCCGCGCTTGGCGGTGAAATTGATGTCGGAGAGGCTGGGTGCGCCTGCGCCCTTGTAGGTCAGGCTCACATGGTCGAAACGGACGGCGTCGCCGGCCTTTTCCGCCGGAACATTGCCGGTGAGCTCAGCCGGGAACTCCATGCCGGGCTTTGTGTCCAGAACCGCCTGCACACGGCCTGCACAGGCCAGAGCCTTGCTCACCTGAACGATGAGGTTGGCCAGCTTGACCAGCTCGACCAGGATCTGGTTCATGTAGTTAACCAGCGCGATGACGTCGCCGGAGGCCATGCCGCCGATGTTTATCTCGATGCTGCCTACATACAGCAGCGCCACGATGGCAAGGTTGATGATAACGTAGGTCAGCGGGTTCATCAGGGCGGAGATGTGGCCCACGTGGAGCTGCATTTTGGTCAGCAGCTCATTGGCGTCCTCGAAGCGGTCCACCTCGCTCTTTTCCTTGTCGAAGGCGCGGACGACGCGCACGCCGGTCAGGTTCTCGCGGGTGAGGCCCAGAACCCGGTCGAGGCGGGTCTGCACCGACTTATACAGCGGCCGGGTGATGATCATGACGCCGAAGACCACGACGCTCAGCAGCGGGATAGCCACCACGAAGATGAGGGCGGCGCGGAAGTTGACCGTAAAGGCCATGATCATGGCGCCAATCACCACGAAGGGGCTGCGCAGGAACAGACGGAGGAAGAGGTTCAATCCGCTCTGCACCTGATTGACGTCGCTGGTCATCCGGGTGATGAGGGTGCTGGTGCCCATGGTGTCCATCTCGGAAAAGCTCAGCGTCTGGATGTGCTCAAACAGCGCATGACGCAGGCCGGTGGAATAACCCACGGCGGCTTTGGCCGAGAAGTATTGGGCCGTCAGGCTGCACGCGAGGCCGACGATGGCCAGAAGCAGCAGGATGCCGCACCGCACGAGGATGTAGTGGAAATCGTGGGCCGCGATACCCACGTTGACGATGTCGGCCATCACAAGCGGCACGAACAGGTCAAACGTAGCTTCCAGCATCTTGAAAAGCGGTGCAAGCACGCTCTCGCGCTTGTAATCGCTGAGATAGCGAAGCATTTTGTTCAAGGCTCGATACTCCCTTTCTTTCATACATTTAGTCGAGACGCTCCTTATTATAACGCACTCCCAACAGGAATGCTATGTTTTTTGCCAAAGAAAACCGGCTCTGGATGCAGATTTCGGCTCCGGAGATTGAGAAAACCGGAAAATCCTGCTATACTGGAAAGGAATCTCAACGGAAAGAATGGTGGATGCAATGGCAAAAGATGGTGCGGCACGGCTGCGGCTGCGCCCGGTGGGCGCGGCAGACCGCAAAAAGCTGCCGGAATACGGGCCGCTGGGTACGGGCTGTCCGGCGATAGAGCGGGCTGTGGCAGCGCTCTATAAGGGCCAGAACGAGGAGAGCTTCTGGGCGCTGATGAACGCCATCAACTATGCCCTCGAGCTGGACACCAGGGTCCTGGTGCCGCTGGAAGCTGCGTCCGACCAGCCGGATGGGGCCGCCCCGTGGGCGGAGCATCCTGTCCCGGCGGAGAAAGCGAAAGACCTGCAGCCCTGGACCCTGCGTACCCAGAAGGGCCGGTGTTACCTGCCGGTGTTCACCTCAGTGAAGATGGCGGAGGCCGATAAAGGCACGGCCAGCCGCCCCATGGCGGAACGGCTTCTGGCTTCCGCCATGCAGATGGCGCTGGACTCGGACAGCATCGACGGCGTGGTCATCGACCCGTGGACCAGCTCTGCCACGCTGGACTGCTCGCTTTTGAACGGTCTGCTCCATGCCAGCCACGACACCGATGAGCCGGGCGAAGCGGAGCTGCGGGCCGGCAACCGTGCCATGGCCGAGGAACGCTGGGACGACGCGATGCACTATTATCAGCTCTCTGCCGAAGAGGGCTGCGCCGAGGGCCTTGCCATGATGGGCGAGATGCTCTACGAGGGCCGGGGCTGCCGCAAGAGCCCTGCACAGGCCCGCAAGTTCTGGAAAAAAGCTGCCGACGCCGGCGATGTGGCCGCATGGGTGGCGCTGGGCGACGATGCCATGGTGCAGGGAAAAGGGGCCGGTGCGGCTCTGCGGGCCTACCGCAAGGCTCAGAAACTCTGCGCCTCCACCCCCGACATCGCCTATATGCCGCAGGTCTGCCTGCGGGTGGCCCAGTATGAGACCCAATATATCTCCCGCAAAAAGGCGCTGGCTCAGCTGGCTGAGGCGAAGCAGGGCTTCCTCGTCCGCAAAGAAGAGGGGGACGAGACAGCCCAGAGCTGGCTGGACGAGACGGAGGCCGCCATCCGCCAGCTGCTCGAGAGAGAATGAGCGGAAACACAAAATCTTTACAAATGCTCTAAGAAATCGTCATACGGAACCGATATGATATTGAAGGAAAAATATGCGCGTCGCAAAAACAGAGAGGACGACCAGAATGAGCAAAGTGATCGGTATTGACCTTGGCACCACGAACAGCTGCGTGGCAGTGGTGGAGGGCGGCAAGCCCGTGGTCATCACCAACGCAGAGGGCGAGCGCACCACCCCCAGCGTGGTGGCCTTTACCAAAGACGGCGAGCGTCTGGTGGGCGGCGCGGCAAAGCGCCAGCTTGCCACCAACTCCGGCCGGACGGTGTCCAGCATCAAGCGGCATATGGGCAGCGACTACCGCGTCCACATCGACGGCAAAGACCTGACCCCGCAGGAGATCAGCGCCATGATCTTGGCCAAGATCCGCCGCGATGCCGAGAGCTATCTGGGCGAACCGGTGACCGAGGCCGTCATCACGGTGCCTGCCTATTTTGACGACAGCCAGCGCAAGGCCACGCAGGATGCAGGCCGCATTGCGGGGCTGAACGTGCTGCGCATCATCAACGAGCCTACCGCTGCCGCTGTGGCCTATGGTTTGGATAACGAAGCATCGCAGAAGATCCTCGTCTACGACCTCGGCGGCGGCACCTTTGATGTGTCCATCATCGAGATCGAGGACGGGACCTTTACGGTGCTTGCCACCGGCGGCGACACCCATCTGGGCGGCGACGACTTTGACCAGCGCATTGTGGAGTACGCGGTGGCAGAGTTCAAAAAGTCTGACCGCATCGACCTGACCCGCGACCCCGCCGCCATGGGACGGCTGAAGGAGGAAGCGGAAAAGGCCAAGAAGGAGCTTTCCAGTGCGCTTTCCGCCCAGCTGAACCTGCCGTTTATCGACGGAGATCAGGAAATTGAAAAAGCGGCGGGGTTATCTGTTATTGATGTTTTTAAATGTTTCGGCATGGAAGAATACAGAGCTGGCGAGGAAAGAATAATGAAAAGGCTTTTATCCGGTTCTCCCTGCGTTTTGGCCTCAGGAGGAGGAGCTTTTGTTGCCGACCAAACCCGACAACTTGCAAAAAAGACGGCTCTGACCGTGTGGCTTAAGGCCGATATTGACGTTCTTTACAACCGGACAACCGGCAGAAAAAGACGCCCTTTCTTGCAGTGCAGCGACTCGAAAATCAAAAGCAAGCTGCAAACTTATATTGACGCGGAATACCCTTATTATTCCGAGGCTGACATTGTCGTGGAAACAAAAAACGAAGCCGTTGACAATACGGTTGAGCGCGTTTTAAAGGCCATAGCCGGACATATTAACCAATCCCCAAAAGAAAAGGCTGTTTCATGAGAACTGAAAATCGCAATTTTGACGAACTCAGAAAAATAGAAATTATTCCGGACTTTAATCCTTATGCTGAAGGCTCCTGCCTCATAAAATGCGGACAAACGCATGTCATATGCACCGCCACCGTAGAGGAAAAAGTTCCGGCATGGCTCAAGGCCGAAGAGAAGGGATGGATAACGGCAGAATATTCCCTCCTGCCCAGAGCAACTAAAACAAGAGTAAACCGTGAGACGCACGGCGTCAGCGGCAGAACGCATGAGATTCAGCGCCTTATCGGCCGTTCGCTGCGTGCCGTGGTTGACCTGAGCGTACTCAAAGGATTTACCATCCTGATTGACTGCGATGTTATTCAGGCAGACGGCGGTACGCGCACGGCTTCAATTACAGGCAGTTTTACAGCCCTTTATATAGCTCTGGCCAAAATGGTCAAAGACGGAAAAATTACGCATAATCCCATTCGGGAGTTCGTTGCCGCGATATCTGCCGGAATCTGCAATAACATTCCGTTGCTTGATTTGGAATATGAAGAAGATTCCACGGCTCAGGTTGATGCTAATTTTGTTTTGACCGAAAACGGAAAAATTGTCGAAATTCAGGGCACGGCCGAGGGTGCGCCGTTTACAAAAGAAGACTACCAGACGCTGCTGGAATTTGCCCAAAAAGGCGTCGACTATCTTATAACCATTCAGAAAGAGGCTTTAACTCATGCTAAAATATAGAGAAATCATCTTTGCCAGCCATAACCGCGGAAAGATTGCCGAAATAAGGGAGATGTTGAATCCTTACGGGATAAAAGTTTTGTCTGCTGCCGATTTGGAACTGCCCGATGTTGAAGAAACAGGCAAAACTTTTGAAGAAAATGCTTATATTAAAGCGCTGGCTGCTGCTAAAGCGCATAATATCCCTTGTTTTGCCGACGACTCTGGATTATGCGTCGATGCAATCGGCGGACGTCCCGGCGTTTATACGGCCAGATATGCGCCGAATCGGGATTTCAACCTCGGCATGGACAAATTGCTCAAGGAACTGCAAGAAACTAATCCGCAAAACCGGGCGGCTCATTTTTCCTGTGTCATCGTATTTGCCCGCCCCGATGGTTCTTATAAGTCTTTTGAAGGGCGTGTAGACGGTAAAATTGCTACACATAAAAGCGGGAATGCCGGTTTTGGTTACGACCCGATTTTTATCCCTACCGGTTTTGACCGCTCTTTTGCCGAATTTGACAGCGTCGAAAAGAGCAAAATTTCTCACCGGGGAAGAGCTTTGCAGAAGTTTATTGATTATCTGACCGTTAATGAAGAAGTTTAACACCGCCGGCAAAAGCCTTTAACGGCAGCAACAAACGTTAGCGGCACAAATAACCGGCATATCTTGTGGAAGCTGTGATATTCTAATGGAGCAAGAGGTTAAAAATATTTTCAATATTTGTATCAGCAGCCCGTTTTGGGAAACGCTGGCGAGAGTTTATTTGCAAAAATATTCTCAAAACAGGCTTGATTTAGCTGGCGTTTTGTTCCTGCTGCCGAATCGACGAGCATGCCAGGCGCTGACTGCCGCATTTATCCGCCTGCAAGGCATGCAGCCAACCATTCTTCCGCAGATGACGCCTATTGCTGAATTGGATGACGACGAAATCTTTTTTAACGGTTTCAACTTGAGCGAGGCTTTCAGAGAAGAACGGCCTACCATTGGCAAAGAGGAACGGTTGTTCATCTTTTCTCGGATGATAATGTCTAAACCGAATGATTTCGGACTAAAGCAAATTTCTCTGGCACAAGCCCTCAGTCTGGCCATCGATTTGGCCAAGCTCATTGATACGGCTTGCAGTCAGGGGCTTTCCTTTGACAAACTGCAGGATTTGGTACCCGAAAAATATGCCACGCACTGGCAAGAAACGCTTAAGCTGTTGAAAATTATCACCGAATACTGGCCGCAAATTTTAGCTGAAAGAAAAGCCGTTGACTGCTGCGATTTAAAAAACAGACTACTTTTTCACCAAGCTGCACTCTGGCAGAAAGAAAAAACACAGCAAAACGTTGTTGCAGCAGGAATTACCGCCTGTTTCCCCTCTGTTGTCGCACTTCTTAAAAGCATCCGGGAACTTCCTCGCGGTGAAATTTATTTTGCAGGAATCGACCGTTTTGCCGATAATTCTTATTGGGATGCCGTTGATGAAACTCATCCCCTTTATGAAAATAAGATACTGCTGGAACTGTTGGGCATTAACCGAAAATCGGTTATTGACATTTCCGCGCCATTACGTCCGGAACGGGAAAGATTTATTTCTGAAATCATGCGGCCTGCGCCGGTTTCCGATAAATGGCGCAATCTTCCATCGGATTTTGATATAACGCGAGCTACCAGCGGTATTAGTTTTATTAACTGCAATACCCAGCGCGACGAGGCGCTGGCCATCGCTCTTAAGATGCGTGAGGTATTAAACTATCCGGAAAAAACCGCGGCTTTAATTACCTATGACAGAAATCTGGCTCGCCGTGTTGCTGCAGAACTGGAACGTTTTGACATCAAAGTTGACGATTCTGCCGGAATACCCTTAAGTTTGTCACCGGTAGGCGTCTTTTTACGGCTTATTGCAGAAGCAGCCGAAGACTGCGAATCGGAAACGAAATTCATAACTTTGTTAAAACACCCTTTTATGCTGTGCGGACAAGACGCAGCCGACTTCAGAAAGAAGGCTTACGCTTACGAAACAGCTATGCGGCAAAAGGGCAAATCTCCCATGCCTCCTGTTTTGGAAAGCTTTTTTTATCAAATAAAAATTTCGTTAAAGAATCTGGCTGAAACTTTGCAAAATCCACAAACAGAATTTGGAGAAATTCTTGAACAGCATATTGTCCTGGCTGAAACGTTGGCATCTTCTGCCGACAATGCGGGAAAAAGCCTGTTATGGCGCGGCGATGCAGGCAGAAGTGCCGCTAATTTTATTACTAAAATTCTGACTTCTGCCGATACATTGGGAAAAATTCACGGAAAAGACTATCTTCCTCTTTTGTGCGAACTGATGGGGATGGAAAGTGTTCGTACCAACTACGGCACACACCCGAGGCTAAGCATTTTAGGGCCGATTGAAGCCAGACTGTGCCATTTCGATTATGTAATCCTCGGCGAAGCCAACGAGGGAATTTGGCCTAAAGCTGCCCAAGCAGATATGTGGATGTCCCGGCCGATGAAAAAAGACTTCGGTTTCAGTCTTCCCGAAAAAGCCGTCGGAATTCTCGGAGCTGATTTATGCTGTTTTTTGGCTTCTGAAAACGTCATTATTACCAGAGCAGAAAGAGTTGACGGCGTACCGATGAAAAAGTCGCGCTGGCTGCTCCGAACGGAAACAGTTTTGAAAGCTCTGGGTTCCAATATTGAGGCTTTAAAAGCCGATGAATTCTATATTTTAGCGAATCGGCTGGATACGCCGGCTTCCTCCTGCCCGATTAAAGCTCCGGCGCCCTGCCCTCCTGTATATGCCCGTCCGCGAAGGCTCTCTGCCAGCGGCATCGACCTGCTCATCCAAGATCCATATTCGGTTTTTGCCAAATATATTTTAAAACTTTATCCGCTTGACGATTTGGATAAAGAGCCTGACCAACGGGATTACGGAACTTTGGTTCACGCCATTATTGAGGAATTTAACAACATTTATCCCGGAGATATTCCGGAAAATATACAGGATATTCTGCTGGAACTGGGGAAAAAGCATTTCCAAACAATGCAGCTCTCAAAAGAACTTGAAGCTTTTTGGCGGCCAAAATTTGAAAAAACTGCAGAATGGATTGCTGCTACCGAAAAGGAATATCGCGGACAAGTCAGAAAAGTCAATAACGAAACTAACGGCGAAATTACATACCAACTCCCCGGGGGGGACTTTACTTTTACGGCAAAAGCCGACAGAATTGATGTGCTTAAAGACGGAAGCATAAACATCATAGATTACAAAACCGGCAAAATTCCGAGCAAAAAGCAGGTTATGAGCGGACATGCCCTGCAACTGCCGCTGGAAGGACTGATTGCCTCCAAAGGAGGCTTTACCGGCATAATAAACAACAAAGTTCAAAAGCTAATTTACTGGCAGCTTGGTTCAGGCACCTTGGAAATACAACCAGATGAAGAAGACATTCTGGCAAAAAGCGAAGAGTATCTGCTTAAACTGATTACAACATTTGATTTCGAAACGACTCCGTACCATTCGCGCCCGACTCCGAAATTTATCCCCAAAAACAAAGATTATGACCATTTGGCGCGGATTAAAGAATGGTCGGTACAGGAAGAGGGCGACAATAATGACGGATGATATTGACAAACAAAAAAAAGAATTAATAAGACTGGCAACACAACAGCAAATGTCTGCCGCGGATCCTGAAAAATCGGTTTGGGTGGAAGCTTCCGCAGGAACCGGAAAAACAAAAGTGCTCTCAGACAGAGTGCTGCGCCTGCTTTTGGCTAAAGTAAACCCGGCAAAAATCCTTTGTCTGACCTATACCAAAGCTGCAGCAGTTGAAATGAATGAACGAATCGCAAAACGCTTAAGTACATGGGCTGTTGAAGGCGAAGAAGAACTGGCTGCCGAACTTTCCCGCCTGCTGGGCAACGATTTTAACGGCGATGGCGGACGAAGCTGTGAACATTCCATTGATTTGCTGAAATTTGCGCGGACTCTGTTTGCTACACTTCTTGATACGCCGGGCGGAATGAAAATCCAGACCATACACAGCTTTTGCCAAGATATATTGAAGCGTTTTCCGTTAGAGGCCGGGATTTCTCCTTATTTTGAAGTTATGGACGACCGAAGTTCCAAGGAAATTCTGCAGAAAATTAAAGTTGAGTTATTAAAACAGGCTGATACCGGCAATCAAAATGAATTGGCAGCAGCAATTTCCTATCTCACACAAAATGTGAGCGAATACAAATTTCCCGAAATTATGAACATGATTACGGAAAATCGCAGCAAAATCGCTGCGCTTTTGAAAAATTACGGTAATGACATGAATGCCATTATCCGAAAGCTTGAGGGAAAGCTTGAGGTAACGACAGACCAGACGGAGGAGGAAATTAAATCCAAAGCCATGCTGTTTATCGACCGACAGCGGCTTAAAACCGCTGCGAACATTTTCGGTTCCGGCGGCAAGGAAGACCAGCAGCGCGCTGAAATTTTCACTGCCGTTGCCGCCGATAACTTTTCAGCAGCGGCTTATCCTTTGTATAAAAGCGTTTTCTTTACGGCCTCAGGAAGCATAAAAGCTCGGCTGGCATCACAAAATGCTGTCAAGGCCTGTCCGGAAATACTGACTTTTATGCAAGATGAAGCCGAACGGCTAAAAATGATTGAAAACAGGCTTGCTGCTTTGAATGTTTTAAAATCTACCGCGGCCGTTCTGCAAATTGCACAAAATATTATTGACCGCTACGATACCTATAAGGAGATATATGCGACTCTGGATTACGAAGATCTTATCGTCATAACCCGGCGCCTACTGGAAGACAAATCTGTCGCCGACTGGGTTTTATTTAAGCTTGACGGCGGTATTGACCATATTTTAATTGACGAAGCGCAGGATACCTCCCCAAACCAATGGGCTATTATCAGGGCATTGACACAGGAGTTCTTTGCCGGACAGGGGAGTTATGAAGATACCCTGCCGCGCACAGTTTTTGTTGTCGGGGATCGTAAACAGTCTATTTACAGCTTTCAAGGTGCAGATCCGACCGAATTTGATAAAATGCACCATTATTTTGATGAAAGAATCCATGAATTCCGAACCGTTCATCTGGATGTTTCGTTCCGCTCGACACGGGCTATCATGGACTGTGTCAACACCTTGTTTGAAACAGAACAGGCTAAAAAAGGCGTCGTGCCCGACGGAGAGCATATAAATCACCGGCCATTCCGTCTCGGAGACGGCGGCAGGGTAGAAATTTTTCCGCTTCTGGTTCAGGAAAATACGACAAAGAAAGAAGATGCTGAGCAAAAAGGAGAAACCGCAAAAAAAGAAAATTATAACTGGATTATCCCAATCAGCAGAGAACAACAGTCATCCGTTTCCAGCATTTTGGCACGCCAGATTGCTTCAAATATAAAAAAGATGGTTGAAAACGGTGAAATCCTTGCCTCCCAAAACCGTCCGATACGATATGGCGATTTTATGTTTTTGGTTCAACAGAGAAAAAGCTTTGTCGAAGAATTTGTCCGTGCCTGCAAAGATTTGGGAGTTAATGTCGCAGGCGTAGACAAACTAAAGCTTTTGGAACAAATCGCCGTGCAGGACTTAATCTCGTTGGGAAAATTCCTGTTACTGCCAAATGATGACCTTTCGCTGGCGGAAGTTTTAAAATCGCCCTTGTTTGGGCTAACCGATGACGATTTGTTTGTTTTATGCTATCAGCGCGACGGCTCCCTTTTCAACAGCCTCCTGCGCCATCCCAATTATGCTTCCCTTGCCGACCAACTAAAGGAATTATTAAATCTGGCAGGATTTGCCCGCCCCTTCGAACTGTTTAACACTGTTTTGGTAAAATTCAGAGGCCGGAAAAACTTTATTTCCCGTATGGGAATCGAAGTTGAAGATGTCTTAGATGAGTTCTTAAATCTGGCTTTAATATTCGAGCAAACGAATACGCCGACATTGGAAGCTTTTATTGCCTGGATTATTCAAGATGAAGTTATTATTCAAAAAGAAATGGAACAGGGCAAAAGCAACACGGTTAAAATCATGACGGTACACGGTTCCAAAGGGTTACAGGCGCCGATTGTTATTTTAGCAGATACGACAAAAATCAAAAACAAATCCCGTAAAAGCGAATTTTTATGGTCAGATGACGGCTTGGTATATTTTCCGACATCTGCTGACGGATACGACGCGAATTGTGCCAAAATCAAAGCCGCTAATCTGGAAGCCGATTTTGACGAATACCGCAGGCTGCTGTATGTAGCATTGACGAGGGCAGAAGACAGGCTCTATATTGCCGGTTTTACCAAAACAAAAGATGCCAGCGAGGACTCTTGGTACAAATTGCTGGCAGAAAATATTAAATCAAATACAAAACTTCCTGAAGACGATAAACGCATCGTCTATGATATTCCGCAACAAAACCCTGTCGAAAGTACCGATGAACCCGTTTACGAATCTTTGGTTTCGGCAGAGCGCCCGGATATTTTAACGCCGGCACCAATAGAAAACCCGCTGGCAAAACCTTATGCTCCTTCAAAAGATGAAAGCGATGAAACAGAACTGACTGCATCCCCCTTGGAAGACAAAGGAAACTTTTACCGCAGGGGAACGGTTATCCATAAACTGCTCCAATACATCGGCACGACCGATGAATCTTTGCGTGAAACTGCCGCCTGGGAGTTTTTACAAAAACATTTGCCTGATTTTCCACGTAATGAACTGCAAAACATTGTGACGGAAGTTTTGAACCTTTGCTCAACATATAAAGATATCTTTACTGAAAACTCCAGAGCTGAAGTTCCAATTATCGGCGAAGTTGACGGCAAAATCGTTTCCGCTAAAATAGACAGGCTGATAATTAATAAAGACAAGGTTACCATCGTCGATTTTAAGACTAACAGACCTGCGGCAAAATCACTGAATGATGTTCCCGAGATATACATTAACCAATTGAATACATACAAAAAACTTTTACAAAAGATTTACCCTGACAAAGATGTAGAAACGTACTTGCTGTGGACTAATACCTGTAATATGATGAAAGTATAAAACTTTCGGATTAAATTTTAAAATAATCTTTAATATTTGAAAGATACAAACTATATAATTATACA
>OHFI01000566.1_pt1 | contig 14412 bp, 20 predicted proteins | sample 1567431 | NCBI WGS metagenome assembly OHFI01 (sample SAMEA3879569, study PRJEB24766) | human gut metagenome | biome: human-associated habitat; feature: feces | place: USA | collected 1985/1987 | reverse complement strand
TTTATTGTATAATAATCATAAAGTAATAAATTTCTATTTGAAAGAAAAGAAAGGAGAATAACAGTGGCAGTAAAACTCAAAAGAAAATCCATGTTTAAGAGAGGATTTGAGAAGAGGGAGAAAGAAGCTCCCATTACATTAGACCAACAGCAGGATTTAGCTGTTCATGCCAGAGATAACAATGTTTTAGTAGTTGCCGGAGCAGGTTCGGGAAAGACAAGAGTACTTACTGAGAGAATTAAATTCCTCTTAGAAGAAGGTGTTCCACCTTGTAATATTGTAGCAATCACATTCACCAACATGGCGGCAGAGGAAATGAAAGAAAGACTCTATGATGTAGAAGGTATTGGAGACGCTTTCATTGGAACTATCCACTCCTTTGCAAACAGAGTTATGAAGCTGTCTGGTGAGAATTACAGAATCTATGATGATGGAATTGATAATGACTTTCACAAGGAGCTTATTACAAAGTACTGTAAGTCTTTAACTTTTGACAGATACCTTGAATACAAGGATATGAAGACACAAGAAATGATGGGTAAAATTACTGAGAAAGAACTGAATGATTTCTTAATTCCAAGTGAACAGGGTGAGTTAAGACTCATTGAAAGAACACAGGCTGACATTGACTATGAAATTAGTGTTGCCGGAAGTACTCAGTTTCCAGAAAGCATTGATACCTTATGTAAGGCAAGAAATGTAATTACCTTTGAGGAGTTACTGAAAAGGGCAGAAGCATATTTTAGAAGTATCAATGCTGAGATTGAACACGTTCTGGTAGACGAGTTCCAAGATGTAGGTTCACTTGAATTTAATTTCATTGACTCATTGCAAGCTGATAACTATTTCTTAGTGGGTGATGATTGGCAGAGTATTTATAGTTTTAAAGGTGGTAATGTTAAAATCTTTATGAAGTTGATTGAAGATGGACTATTCTCAGTGTACTACCTCACCAACAATTACAGAAACAGTCGGGCAGTGTTAGAGATTGCAGACACTATTATTTCACAGGTGTACAGTAAGATTGATAAGACCATTGTTCCAATGTCACAGGAAGAGGGTTCTGTACAGCTTCTTTCCAAGAGAACAATTCCAGTAGTTCTTGATTCTATTAAGAAGGACGGAAACTATAGAGACTATTTCATTCTGGTAAGGACCAATAAAGACCTCTTTAAAATGCAGGAGATTTGTGAGGAGAATGAAGTACCATTCACCACCTTTAAAAGGGAGGGTATGTCACTTGCAGACTTGAAGAGACATATGGATTCAAACAGGGTAAAGATACTGACCGTTCATGTATCAAAAGGTCTTGAAGTGAAGAATGTTCTTCTGTATGGAAATTTCCCTGTAAAGTGTCCTAACTATATGAAGGACGAGGAAGAGAGAAAGGTTATGTATGTTGCAGTAACCAGAGCTAAAGAGAATTTAGTTATTATGAACTGATTTTACAAGAGGTCAGTTTTATGATAAAGTATCTACTATCAAATTTAAGGAGGTAGTTTTCTATGAAGAAGACGAGTAGTTACAAAGTTGTTTTGATTGTGATTGGAATTATAATCGCAGTCATCTTGGGAACAGTGTTCATGTTTAACAGTTTCCCTAACAAGGCTATTGCACTTGATGAAAAAGTGCAGTCAGCTATGAGTGATATTAAGGTGCAGGAGAAAGCTCGATATGACACAGTGTATAATCTTGCGGATTGTGTAAAGAACTATGACAAACACGAAGCAGAGACATTGGAGAATTTAGCTGAGAGTATGAGTGCAGGTAAATCTACAGTGGAAGATGTACAGACAGTACTTAGTGCAGTTACTTACAGTTATCCAGAATTAAAGAGTGATGGTAATTATCAGAAATTTATGGACACTCTCACACTTACTGAAAGAACGATTGCAGAGTACAGGGAGACATATAATAAACACGTTGAGACCTATAGAACATACTGCCGGAGATTTCCACAGAAGTTTATCTTGTCTATGATGGGTTATGAAGTGAAAGATTATCAAAGACTTGATTTTGATGTATCACCAGACGCTCCCACAAACCTTTTCGGAGATTGATGGAGGAATAAACCTATGTATTATAGAAGATATGATTTTGAGATAACTAAACGTGAGGTTCTGTTTAGTGTAATTATCTTCTTTGTTATGCTTATCATAGGTGTGGTTTCAAATAGTGCCTTGACTGACCATTTTATTCAGAAGAATGATATGTATGGAAAGGCACTAAAAATAAATGCGGAAGAGTCTTTATTTAAACAAGCTATGCAAACCAATTTTGGTAATGCTTTTGTGTATGGAGACCTTTCAGCAGACACACCAGTATCTTATGATGATGTTAAAGGAGAATATACATATATTCGACAGGAAACAGAGAGATACACTAGGCACACAAGAGTAGTAACATACACGACTGGTTCTGGAAAAACAAAACAAACACATACAAGAACAGAAGTTTATTGGACTTGGGATAATATAGGGAATGATTCAAAGCATACTCAGAGTATCACGTTTTTAGGAGAGTCTTTTAGTTATGACAGGTTTGATTTTTCATCACACCACATTGATACAGTTAGTGCCGGGTATCATCTTCGTCATGTGTACTATGGTGTTTCCTCAAAAATGAAGGGAACAATATTTACTAAATTAAAAGATGGCACTATAAGTGAAAATTCAGTGTTTAGTGAAACAGCTTTAAAGGACACTGTTGACTCTTATATGACAGACATAAACACAGTTAATATCATATTCTGGATTGTCTGGTTTATTGTAACAGCTTTAATAATATTTGCTTTCTATTACATTGATAATAGGTGGCTCGAATAAAAGGAGGATAACATCATGAAGGTAATTAAACCTTACCATGAACACATTTCCAAAGAGGGAATGACACCTTACCAGTTTATTGAGAAGATTGGTAGAACCTGCTACAAGTCAGAGGATAAAATCACTGATGATAGTGCAGTGAAGTTTGTGAAAGGACTGTGTAGCAGAAAGCATTATGCAATGATTGAACATTACTGGGTACACATGAGATACACAGGTCTGTATGAAGACTTAATGAAAGGTCTCAGTATGTTTGCCAAAGTGGATTGTGGTTTATTGGGAGAAGCTACAGATATTCTTAAACACGTTTACATCACGGAACATGGTGATACTTATATCTCAGCACCTTTAAGAGTGTTCTTTTATATGGTGTCAGCTTTAGGAGCTTGTGATTTGAATGTTACTCCAATCAATTCTGTGATTGATGAAATGCTGTCTTGTGTTGGTAACTACTTCCCAGAGATTTTTCCTCAGTGTTTCTCTTATAGGAATACAAGACACTTTCAGATTATGCCGGAGGAAGATTTCTGTGATGATTTGTATAATGAACTTTATGACAGTCCTAAGAATCTCAGAGAGCAGGAGATTATGAAACACAGGACTCATACTGTTTTATTTGTATGTGATAGGGGTGTTTCTCATGAGCTTGTAAGACATAGACCTTGTAGTTTTGCACAGGAGAGTACTCGTTACTGCAATTATTCTAAAGACAAATTTGGAGGAGATATTACATTTATCCTTCCATTCTTTTTTGATACTGGACATGATGACAGCAGAGTGTATGAAGCATGGAAGACTTCTTGTGAAGTTGCTGAGAGAAAGTACTTTGAGCTTTTAGGTTATGGTTCAACACCACAAGAAGCAAGAAGTGTTCTGCCAAACTCTTTAAAGACGGAAATCATTATGACCTGTAATGAGACAGAGTGGCAACACATTGTTAATCTGAGAGCTAAAGGAACTACAGGTGCTCCACACCCTCAGATGAAAGAAATCATGCAACCTTGGTATGAAGAACTGATTGAGTTATCAGAAGGGAGAATTAAGTAATGGACAAATTCACATTCAGACTGCCGGACAGATTAAAGTTGACTGTTGAGAAGAGAAGTGAAAGAGTAAATGTTCTGGTATTCAGTAAGAAGGTAGATTCTACCTTCAAGCTGAATAAGGAAATGACTAAGCAGTTGTTATCCTGTAAGACTACCTTTAGTGGTGTTGTCAAGCTCAATCCACCTCTTGAACACCCTGTTACAATGGGTACATATTCTCTGTCCTTTGTTGATTGTGACACTGATGGAGTTCTTGTTACACTCACTAAAAAGAAAGTGGGTAAGGCTAAGAATATTCACAAGTTCTATATGAGTAAGAGGGATTTCAAGAAATTCTGCAAAGTAGTAAAGGAGGTATTTAAGTATGAGTAAGGAAGTAGACAATGTAAATCACCCATCACACTATGAGGGTAACACCTCTTTAGAGTGTATTGAGTGCATGAGGGTAGCTTTTGGAGCAAAAGCAGTGTATGACTTCTGCCTGTGTAATGCTTTTAAGTATCTGTGGAGATACAAAAACAAGAATGGTGCAGAAGACATTGAACGTGATGGAGACCACGTTCCAGATGAAATCCATAAAATGTACTATAGGTTAAACGACCTGTATATTGACATTACAGACAAAATCGCAAATGAAGGATTATGAGGTGTAAGATGAAAAGAAAACTTATAATTTTGTGTGCTGTTTGCTTTCTGTTAAGTGGGTGTTCTGCAAAAGAAGAGACACACACTAAGTTTCAAGATAAGTACTCAATGGATTGGAGTGCAGAAGATAGCAAGTATTTAATGCTTATGGCAGAAAATAAAGGAGGAACTGTAGAAGACAGAGCCTATAACATCATTGTTGCATTGAATAGAGTATGGAGTTCTGACTATCCCAACACTATAGAAGAAGTGGTAGATTTAGAACTACCCTGTGGAATGATGAAACTTACTATAAGTGATGAAACAAAAGAAGCTATGCACATGGTAATATATGATAGAATCGACAACACTAATGGTTCTTTTGAATACAGATAAGAATTTTAGGAGCAGAGTAAAATCTGCTCCTATTTTTTATTGTTGACGAAAAGAAGTCTCTGGACTATAATGGGGTTACAGCATTTTGTTGAATATATCGTAACAAGTAAAGGAGAATTTAATGATGAAGTTAAAGAAGAAAACAGAAACATTAGGTCAAGAACCAAAACAAGAAGAAACGAAACACGAAGCTCTTTCAAGACAGGGTAGAAATGCTAAGAGAAAAGGCGGTCAATTTGAGCGAGACATAGCAAAGAAGTTCCAGAGTAAGTATGGTGTTGAATTAAAGAGAACACCTCAGTCTGGTGGATTTGCTAAGAAGTCAGATAAAGCTGATGACTACCGAGGAGATATTACCATTGTGGACACTAAGCAGATGTTACTGTTACACATAGAGTGTAAGAATCAGAAGCAGTGGTCTCTTCCAAAGTGGATAAGGCAAGCAGAAAGTGACTGTCCAGAAGGTCGTGTGCCAATCGTGGTGTTTCATGAACACAATACCTCAAATGATTATGTCACTTTGAAATTAGAGGATTTCTTGAACCTTGTTCCGAAAGAGAAAGTAGTCGGAAGGAGGACATTTAAGAAATGATAGTTTTGAAGTGGCTGTTTTTTATTGCAGTAGGAGTTGTAGCTGAACACTTTGTTTTCCCACTTGTCAATGTGTGTGGTAACAGTATGTTCCCTACCTACCATGATGGGGAAATTATTCTTTCCAGAAGAATATTCAGAAAGAATAAAATCAAGCCGGGAGACGTTATGGTGTTTAAACACCCTACAGTGAAGAATAGACTTTTAATCAAGAGAGTAAGCGAGGTATTCAGAGACAAGAAAGGTGAAGTTCAGTCCATATACTTTTTAGGTGATAATGCCTTAGACAGTTATGACAGCAGAAATTTCGGTTATGTATTGGTTGAAGACCTTGTTTCAAAAGTCATTAAACCAAGAAGAAAGAAGGAGGACTATTCATTATGAATTTGAGTGATTACACAATCATTAAGAAAGATGGAACTCTTGAACCTTTTAACCCGGAGAAGATTGTCAACGCTGTTACAAAATCTTCAAACAGAGTTATGGTGAATCTCAGTGAAGAGAAAAAATGGGATATTGTCAGAGAAGTTGAAGAAGCCATTGAGAGAGCAGGTGTGAAAGAAATTCCTGTTCCAAAAATGCACAACTATGTGGAGCTTGCATTGGATAAGATTGACCCTATGATTGCAAAGAGCTATAGAGACTACAGGAATTACAAACATGACTTTGTACACATGATGGACCAAGTGTATGTGAAGTCTCAGAGTATCAGACATATTGGTGATAAGGAGAACAGTAACACAGACAGTACACTTGTTGCCACTAAGAGGTGTCTGATATTTAATGAGTTAAACAAAAGACTCTACCGCAGGTTCTTTATGACAAAAGATGAACTCCAAGCGTGTAAAGAAGGTTATATTTATATTCACGACCAGTCAGCCAGATTGGACACCATGAATTGTTGCCTGTTTGATATTGCCAGTGTAATGAGTGGTGGTTTTGAAATGGGTAATCAGTGGTATAATGAACCGAAAACTCTTGACACTGCTTTTGATGTTCTGGGAGACATTATTCTGTCTTGTGCTTCACAACAGTATGGTGGTTTCACTGTGCCAGAGGTGGATAAGATTTTAGCTCCATATGCAGAAAAGAGTTACAAGAAGTACATTGAGGAGTATCTTGAGATTAGAGGACAGCAGACAGTGACTAAAGAATGTACTGACTGGGCTTACAGAAAAGTTGAGAGAGATTATGAACAGGGATTCCAAGGTATTGAAATGAAGCTCAACACTGTTGGAAGTTCCCGAGGTGACTATCCATTCACCACTATGACTTTAGGACTTGGCACAGCACGTTTTGAAAAACTTGCTTCTATCACTTTCCTCAGAGTACACAAAGAGGGTCAAGGTAAGCCGGGATTTAAGAAACCTGTACTCTTCCCGAAAATCGTATTTCTGTATGATGAAGAACTTCATGGTGAAGGGTGTATCAATGAAGATGTGTTTGAAGCAGGTATTGACTGTTCTTCAAAGACTATGTACCCAGACTGGTTATCACTGACTGGTGAGGGATATGTAGCTGAAATGTATAAGAAGTATAAGAGAGTTGTCAGTCCTATGGGGTGCAGAGCTTTTTTATCTCCATGGTATGAGCGTGGAGGAATGACACCTGCTGATGAAGATGACAAGCCAGTGTTTGTTGGAAGATTTAATATTGGAGCTGTGTCACTTCACCTGCCTATGATACTTGCAAAGGCAAGAAGAGAAAGTAAGGACTTCTATGAAGTGCTTGATTATTACCTTGAAATGATTAGAGGTATTCATAAGAGAACCTTTGATTATCTGGGAGAAATGAGAGCAAGTGTCAATCCAGTAGCTTATTGTGAAGGTGGCTTCTATGGAGGTCATTTAAAACCTTCCGACAAAATCAAACCACTGTTAAAGCCTATGACGGCTTCATTTGGTTTCACAGCCTTGAATGAACTTCAAGAGCTTTATAATAAAAAGTCTCTTGTCGAAGACGGAGAATTTGCTTTAGAGGTTATGAAACATATCAACACCAAAATTCAGCAGTACAAGTCAGAAGATGGTATCTTGTATGCTATCTATGGAACACCTGCTGAGAGTCTGTGTGGCTTACAGATTGAACAGTTCCGAAAAGAGTTCGGAGTGATTGAGAAGGTAAGTGACAGACCTTATGTGTCAAACTCTTTCCACTGTCATGTTACAGAGGACATTACTCCTATTCAGAAACAAGACCTTGAAAAGAGATTCTGGGATTTAGCAAACGGTGGAAAAATCCAGTATGTCAGATACCCACTGGGTTACAATGTTGAAGCAATCAGAACACTTGTAAGAAGAGCTATGAAAATGGGATTCTATGAAGGTGTGAACTTGTCTTTAGCATATTGTGATGACTGTGGACACCAAGAGCTTGAAATGGATGTTTGCCCTGTATGTGGTAGTAAGAATCTCACAAAGATTGACCGCATGAATGGTTATCTCAGTTACTCAAGAGTGAAAGGTGACACAAGATTGAACTCAGCTAAAATGGCTGAAATTGCAGAAAGAAAATCAATGTAATTATTGAAGAAAGGAAGGTAGCAACAATGGGTGTACCTAATAAAACAAAAGTACTTAGAGTGTCCGGCTCTTCTCCTACAAAAGAGACTGCCGGAAGTATTGTTAAGACTTATGAAGCAGGATATACTGATATTGAGTTAAGAGCTATTGGAGCTTCTAGTGTAAACCAGATGTTTAAAGCTATGGCTACTGCCAGTAGTATCTTTGCTCAAAAAGGTAAAGTCTTATCTTTCAGACCGGGTTATGATGTTGCAGACATTGACGGTGATAAGACTGTGTTAATCGCAAGACTGATTGTAGAATAAGAAAGGAGAATTTATTATGTATTTTAAAGAAGCATTAGAAGCTATGAAACAGGGTCACAAAGTCAAACTTCCATCATGGGGTGGTTACTGGTGTTGGGATAACAACAAACAGACCATTATGATGTACTGTAGACAAGATGATGTTGACAATGGACAGAAATCTCCACTGGACATTCGTGAGACTCAAAGAGTTGAGTACACACTTTCCAATGTTCTCAGTGATGAATGGGTTATTGCTGATGAACACAATACACCTTTACTTGGTGGTATTGCCACATTCTCATTTGGTGAAGCAATCAAGTACATGAAACGTGGCTTTAGAGTAAAGCGTAAAGGTTGGAATGGTAAAGACCAGTACATTGAACTTGCAAGTAACATCAGCTACAAAACACCTTCTGGTCATGTAGCAAACTGTGAGCATAAAGCAATCGGAAATCAAGCAATCGCATTTGTTGGCACTTCTGGTGTACAGATGGGTTGGCTTGCTTCTCAAGCAGATATGCTTGCAGATGACTGGTGTTTTGCAGAGTTATCAACAGTGTAAGGAGGAGACAGGTGATGATTACAGTAACAAAGAACTTTAGCTTTGAAGCGTGTCACCACCTGCCACACTATGTAGGAGCTTGTCACAATCTTCATGGACACTCTTACAAACTCAGTGTGACAGTTGGTGGCAATATCATTAAAGACACAAACAATCCAAAGTGCGGAATGATTATTGACTTTAAAGATTTGAAACATATTGTTAAAGAGGTAGCTGTGGATAAATACGACCACTGCAATCTCAATGACTATTTCCCTAACCCGACAGCAGAGAATATGGTTTCGGTTATTTCTTCCGACATTATTTCCAGATTGCCAGAGGGTGTTCACCTTGTAAGTGTGAAGCTGTGGGAGACAGCAGATAGTTATGCAGAGTACTCTATTTTAGAGTCATAAGGAGGTAAGACTATGTTATACTATGATGAAATTTTCTGTAGCATACAGGGAGAGTCAAGTGATACAGGTCTTCCTTGTGTCTTTATCCGTCTGTTTGGGTGTCCTGTTGGTTGTTCCTATTGCGACCAACCTCAGAAGAAAGAGGACAGAAAGAGAATTTCTGTGGGTAACATAGTCCAGACAGTACTCAAAGACTACAAGTGGTGTAAGAACATCTGCTTGACTGGTGGAGAACCTTTAATCTATGATGAAGCACTTCCATTGGTGTATGAGCTTCAATCACTGGGATTTAAAGTCTCCATTGAGACAAGTGGGTGTGTACCACTTGAAGAGCCAAGCTACAGACGAAGTTACAAATATGTGATGGACATTAAAGGTCCTTCCAGTGGAGTGAAACACAAGAACATTTATGAGAATCTTTTAAAACTCCAAAACACTGACGAGGTTAAGTATGTCATCAAGGACAGAGAAGACTATGAGTTTATGAAGGGAGTAATGAAGAAATATCCTACTTCCGCAAAAATTCTTGTCAGTCCTATGTTTGACCCAGATGGAAAAGCATACATTGGACATGAGTTAGTTGATTGGATTCTGGAAGACCATTTAGATGTTCGTGTGCAGATACAGCTTCATAAGATTTTGGAGGTAAAGTAATATGGCAAAGCAATATAGAAAGAAACCAGTAGTGATTGAAGCAGTGCAATTTCTGGATAACCCAGAAAGACTTTGTGAGCTTTCGGAGTTTATCACTACTCAAGATTTAAGGGTTAATTATGAAGACCCAGAAAATCCTGTACTCAAGATTGAGACACTTGAAGGTATTATGAACGCAAGTGTGGGAGAATATATCATCAAGGGTGTCAACGGAGAATATTATCCATGCAAACCAGACATTTTTGAAAAGACTTATGAGGAGGTAGGAAGATGATCAGAAGACCAGTAGACCCAGAAGAGTTAAAGTGGCAGAGACGTGATGACGCTCGCACTTTAGCAAGAGCCGAAGAAATCAAGGCAGACAAAGAAAGATATGATGGAGCTAAAATTGGAGCTAAAGAGATTTTAGATGAAGAGACAGCAAGACTCAATGGACTGAATAAAGTAGCAGGAAGAAAACCTGTTAGAACATCACAGCCAGAAGAGAAGAAACAGCAGAGAAACGTAGGTCAACCTCTTTATCATAATCCGGTGAATAAAGCTAAACCTTCAAGAAGTTCTCTTCCGGCTGATATTCCAGATGTGTTTCGGAGGTAGTTTATGAAAGAAAAGATTGTTGTACTTAACAGTGGTGGTTTTGATAGTGTGTGTCTGTGCCACTATGTAAGAGACCAACACCCAGACGCAGAAATTCACTCCCTTCATTTTGAATATGGAAACAGAAATCGACTCATGGAAACTCATTGTGCTAAGAAGGTGTGTAAGAAACTGAACATGATTTATCATAATGTGAGACTTGACCCTATTAGATGGACAGCAAGTACTCTCTATGGTAGAAAACACTCAGACCCAGATGGTGACGCTCAGTATTTAGAGTACCGCAATCTTATCTTCATGGCTTATGCTTCTTCTTTAGCACAAGGAATTGGTAGTAAGAAAATATATGTAGCTGTGATTAAATCAATTCCGGGGCATGAATACATTGACTGTACTGGTGAGTTCTTTAATAATCTTGAGCAGGTGTTGAAAGACTCTGATATAAAGATTGAAACACCATTCATAGATATGGATAAATGGGATTTTAAAGGTATAGCCAGACAGCACAATATTACTCCGGCAGATTTCTTTTCATGTAACGAGCCAACACTGAAAATTTTCCCTTGTGGGAAGTGTCCAGATTGTCTTGCACTTGAAGAAATTTATGGCGAAACATATTGACTTTGATAAGCTCCTCTGGTATAGTAAGAGAAGGTTAAGAAAACGTACTTTAACAGGTGTTTAGTATATTCCCCTGTTATAAGAACACCCTTAATCAAATATACAAAAAGGAGGACGAAACTATGATGAAAGCATACGCAGGTCCTAGCAATGGACGTAGTGGTGGTAATTCTACTCGTAGCGGTAGAGGTGGTAATGCTATTCAGAGAGCAGGAAGAGCTATCCGTAATGGTATTTCCAACGTAGTAAACCGTGTTCGTGGTCGATAATCGTCACACAGCCAAAAGTAAGAGAGCATTGGGTTGACAATAGGTTGACCCAGTGCTTTTTTATGTTATAATGAAGATTACAAGATAAAGGAGGTATATACTATGATAAATAACAAAGTAGAAGCAATTAAGGAACATCTTGAAGAGATTATGAGGATTCTTGAAATCCCAAAAACAGAGAGCAATAAGAACACTCCCCTCAGAGTGGCTAAGATGTGGGTGAATGAGTTATTTGCAAATGTGAATGACGCTCACATGAAGGAGTTAAAGGAGACCATGACTACCTTTCCGAATGAGTATGAGAGTGAAATGGTGATTGTAAGGGATATTGAATTTAACTCTACTTGTGAACACCACTTCTTACCTTTCTCCGGCAAAGTCACTATTGGTTATGTTCCGAGTGACACAATCATTGGACTGTCAAAACTTCCGAGAGTGGTGAAGTACTTTAGTAAGAGACCACAGTTACAGGAGAAGCTGACTACAGAGATTGGAGAGTTCCTGTTTAATATGCTTGAACCTCATGCACTTTTTGTAGAGGTAGAAGCAACACACCAGTGTGTGAAGTGTCGTGGTGCTGAAAGTGATTGCAGTACTATCACATACTTTAAGAGAACACAGCCGGGATTTGAAGACAGTTATGAGGAATTTAAAGAGAGAAGAAAGGGGTAAGAAATATGCCTAAATTAAAGCTCAAAAAGGCAATGCCTACAAATACCCCAGAGTCTTCTGGAAAGTCCAAATTTAATCAAATTACGAATAAAGAAGACCATTCTGGTGAAGCAGTACAAGAGAAGCCAAAGACATTGTGGGATATTGTAGACCATGAACAGGACTTTCATATGTTATACTCTGGTGTTGAAGATGAAAGAAACTTTGACATTCTGTATGATATGGGTATCAGAAACTTTCTGGTGTCCTATCAGTATGTGCAGAATAAACACATGAATGTTGATAAGTTTAGTGGTCTTGGTATCAAGTTCTTTGTTGACTCTGGTGCTTACACTTACCGAAATGACTCTAAGTATGCCGAGTTCACTATTGAAGACTGGGAGAAACAGATTGATAGATATTTAAAATGGGCTAAAAAGCACAAGGACATTATCTTTGCTATTGCCAATCTTGATATTGAAGGTCATGTTGACCCAGAGATTGTTCAGCAGTGGAATGAAAAGTACTTTGAGCCTTTTATGCTTGAGACAGGTATTCCAGTGTGTTTCATTTACCATGAAGGGCAGACAGCAAGAACTTGGGAACAATATGCACAGCGTTATCCCTATATTGGTATGCCTTGGGAGTTTGACTCTGATGACGGAGAGAGAATTTGCAGAGACCGACTTAGAATTACAGAGAAATATAATACTGTTGTACATGGAATGGCTATGACAAAGACTTCTCTTTTAACTTCCCTCCCATTTTACACAGTAGACTCTACAACGTGGATGGTAGGATTGCAGTATGGTGAAGTCAACTACTGGACTGGTAAGAAGATGACACGTTTAAAGAAAGACAAGTGGAAGGGTAATATGCTCCCAAAACTTGTTTCTCTGGGTTTTGATGAACAGAAATTACTTGATGAAGACAACACAGAAATGATTAGGGTAAATGTTCATGCTTTTATTGAAGCAGAGGAATATATTCAGAAGCAGTGTAGAGCCAGAATGTACTGGCTGAGACCAAAGGGAGAGAAGAGAACAGAAGCAGACCTTGACTCTATTGAATACCCTACACCAGAGTGGTTAGACAACCCAGAAGAGCAGGACGCTACATGGGAACACTATGCAGAACTCTTTAATGTTTCCAAAGAGGACAGAGTGCAGGCTTTAAACTGTGTTATTGATATGACCTGTTTTATGAACTGGGATAACCCAGATTATGCAGATTTTATCAATCGGGTTTATACACCAGAGGTGATTAAAGAAATCCATGACCTCTATATCAACAGGATTGTCCAGAGTGATGAAGAAAGGGTCACTGACCTTATTCAGTTCTACAAAGAGAACCTTTTAGGTGAGAATGATAAACTCTTACTTCTCGGCACGAATTTTGACAGGGTAGTGAAAGAGCGTGAGACTTATATCACAGATGATGAATATGACACTGAGGACGTTTCTGAAATGGAAGTCCTTAATGTCCTTTCAAAATACCTGCCAGAGAGTACTGATGGTGAAGCACCAGAGATTGATTCTTTAGATGATGAAATCTTTGCAGAAGAGGGAATTACACCTATCCGTGATGAACATGGACACTTCCTTAAAGGTCAAAGACAAGTGTTAAAACCTAAAAAGATGTACTCAAAGAAATTTCCTAAACTGGCTTGTGACACCTGTTATGCGGCACAGAAGTGTCCAGAATATAAAGCCGGATATGCTTGTGCTTATAACAAAATCTTTGATAAGTTCGACACAAGAGATATGGGTGATATTATTCAAGCTATGCAAGGTATTGTAGACTTCTCTTTAGGAAGATTACAGAGAACCATGATGTTTGAAATGCTTGAAGGTGGACTTCCAGACCCGAATGTGTCTGCTATGATGGACCAGTCTATGAGATATTTAGGACAGCTTAAAGCTATGTATGAGAATGGAAGTACAGAAGTTCTCAGACAAACCAAAATTCTCAGAAGTGATGGTACACAGGAAATGACTACTCAAGTCACGAACCCACAACGTGGAGGAATTTTAGAGAAAATTTTCGGTGACTTAGGTAAGAGTGATGAAGATAAAAAAGAAGATATAGTGGACGCTGATATTTAGGTCGATTTGATAAATCTATGCTATGTGTTATAATCATGTAGCATAGATTTTTTGATTGAAAGAAAGGAGTGTTTCTATGAAGTTAGAACCAGTTAAAAAAGAAGACCTATTCACCGAGTTAGGTAAAAACAGTCGGCTTATCAAACTGACAGTAGACGCAAAGAAATCTATTATAAAAGAAGTTGGGAGTATTCCAGTAAAAGAGGTTATTGAGAGCATAGTAAGTCCTAAACCGGAAGAGTTCTTCTTTAAAGTGATTGAGGAGGA
>OHFI01000562.1_pt1 | contig 14436 bp, 13 predicted proteins | sample 1567431 | NCBI WGS metagenome assembly OHFI01 (sample SAMEA3879569, study PRJEB24766) | human gut metagenome | biome: human-associated habitat; feature: feces | place: USA | collected 1985/1987 | reverse complement strand
CTAAGAGCCGCCTACGGCGGTTGCGCTCCGACACGCGCCTGCGGGCGCAGCCCCTCGGGGGAAGGCATAGAGACAGATAAAGAGGTTTTCAGATATGGCAAAAGAAGCAAAAACCAACGCAATGCGGATGCTTGAGCGGGCAAAGGTTGCCTACACTGCGCATGAATACCCCCATGAGGAGGGGCAGGCTGTGGACGGCGCCAATGTGGCGCGGCTGACCGGGCAGGACCCGGCCAAGGTGTTCAAGACCCTCGTCACGCAGGGCGCTGACCGCAATTACTATGTCTTCGTCGTGCCGGTGCTGGCGGAGTTGGACCTGAAAAAGGCCGCTAAGGCCGCCGGTGTCAAGAGCGTGGCGATGATCCATGTGGCGGACATCAACAAGGTCACCGGCTACATCCGCGGCGGCTGCAGCCCTGTGGGCATGAAAAAGCAGTTCGTGACCGTCTTTGACGAGAGCTGCTTGGCGCAGGACACGATGCTCGTCTCCGGGGGGCGCATCGGCACCCAGATCGAGTGCGCCCCCGCTGACCTTATCAAGGTCACGCGCGGCAAGACGGCGGCCATCACGCAGGAGCATGAAGCATGATGCGGCTGGATAAGTACCTGGCCGAGCGCACCGGTATGACCCGCAGCGAGAGCCGCAAGGCCGTGACAAAGGGCCGCGTCATGGTGGGGGGCATGGTCTGCCGCAAGGCGGACACCCAGCTTGACGAGCATACGGCCGAGGTTGCGCTGGACGGCACGCCGCTGGCGGGCGCATATCAGGCGTTTGTCTATATCATGCTGAACAAGCCTGAGGGGGTCGTGAGCGCAAGCCGGGATAAGCGGGATACCACGGTGGTAGACCTTGTGGCGGCGGACTTTCCCCGGCGGGAGCTTTTTCCGGCCGGGCGGCTGGATAAGACCAGCACCGGCTTTGTGCTGCTGACCGATGACGGCGCGCTGGCGCACGACATCCTCTCCCCCGCGCATCATGTTGAAAAGCAATATGTTGTTACACTCGACACAGTACTGACCGAGGAGATGCGCCGCGGCTTTGCCGCAGGCGTCACGCTTGCGGACGGTGAGACGATGGCCCCGGCAGGGGCAGAGCCGCTGACCGATGACGGCAAAACCGTTCTGGTGACGCTGCGGCAGGGCGTGTACCACCAGATCAAGCGGATGTTCGGCGTCTACGGCGCGGGTGTGAATGCCCTGCACCGCCGGAGCATCGGCGGCGTGGCGCTGGATGCCGCACTGGCCCCCGGGCAATGGCGGGAGCTGACGAAGGAAGAAGTGGAGAAATTACGGCAGAAGGTGTGATTTCTGCCGCACGGCAGGGCCGGACAGGTCCGGCCCCTGCAACGCTATAAAAAAATCGACCACTCATTTTTGAGTGGCCGTTTTTTTATTCATGCACATACACCGTTTCACTGGGGGTCAGCGTCACGGTAAAATCCATATCGCTGTAGTTGGAGAGCGTGACCTCGGTGTCCTCGGTCAGGGTGATGTGGCGGAGCGTATCGACATAGTCGGGGTCACCGTAGAGCCATGCGCTGCAGTACATCGTGCGGGTATTCTCCATCGGCAGGACAAAGGAAAAATATCCGGTGCCTGCTGTGCAGGTCACATCGTAGACACCCGGCTCAATGTCTTCACCTACCAGAAGATACAGGCTCTCATCACTGTCGCTGAGGGTGTACACCGCATCGCCGACCACCGGATTGGGTGCGGTCTCGGCGGGCAGTGCATCGACTTGGGCGTTGCTGCTGTGGAAGTACAGCGTGCCATTGCCGGTCAGAAACAGCACGGTGCCTGCCGGCAGAGATACATCGTCCCGCTCACTGTCGCTGGCGTCATAGCCGTTAGTGGACAGATCCTCGTAGATTTCAACACCGTACGCATCGCTGACGATGTGCAGGTCAATGGATGTATTGCTCTCGGCACACTGGATGGTGTAGGTGCCCTCGGGCAGATCCTGCCCTACGGTGTACAGGCCCGCCGTCAGGTCGCCGTCCCAGTCCGCACCCGCGGCGGGCACAGTGCCGCGCAGGTCGTCATAGGCGTTGCTGTAGGCCTCTGTCACTTGTTCCTCGGGCTCGGGGACAGGGGTGACTGTGCTGCGCTGCAGCAAGAGATAGAGGGCGGGCAGCAGCAGGAACAGCGCCGCAGTGATAAGGCTCCATGCGGCAGTGCCGGTACGCTTGGCGGTGCGAATCCCGGCACGGCGGGCGGTGCGCACAACGGCGCGCGGGGCCTCGTGCCGGTCGGTGCCGCTGTCATGCAGATGGGCGGTGCGCTCCTCCTCGGCATAGCCGTCCACCTTGGGGCGGCCGCCGGTGGGCCGCACGCGGTGCAGCACATCCTCGCCGTTGACGCGGTGGTAGTGGGCGCTTTCGCCCCGCAGGGTGTAGGTATGTTCGGGCGGGATGGGCATGCCGCATTCCTCACATCGGCCATTGACGACCCGCCCGCCGCACAGGCTGCATTTTTGCATGGTATCGCCTCCTCTTTTACTCATTATACAGGATAAAAGCCTCCCTTGTCAAAGGAAGGTGGACGCCGTAGGCGGCCGGAGGGATTCTGACGGGCCGTGCCATAGCTGCTCGTCACACCCGCAGCCGGGCAGGAATCCCTCCGCTTTTCGCCATTAATTTTACAATTTCCCCATCTTTTTTCTTTCTTCGCCATATGGTATAATGTAGGATATAACGATCAAAAAGGGGGTATGGTATTGGCGCCCATTATCCATACAGAAAAGCTGCGCAAGGTCTACGCCGTCGGCAAGGAGCGTGTCATCGCGCTGAACAATGTCGATCTGTCCATAGAAAAAGGGGAATTCTGCTGTATCGTCGGTCAGTCCGGCAGCGGCAAATCCACCCTGCTGAACCAGCTGGCCGGGCTGGAAAAGCCGACCTCGGGCAAGGTGTTCATCGGCAGGCATGAGATCAGCGCCATGACCGAGAACGAGCTGGCCGCGTTCCGCCAGCAGCATCTGGGGTTCATCTTCCAAAGCTACAATCTGCTGCCCACCATGACGGCGGCCGAAAATGTGGCCCTGCCGCTCATGTTCAAGGGCGTGGACAAAAAAACACGGCTGGCCCGCGCCCGTAAGGAGCTGAAGGCCATGGGCCTTTTGGGCCGCGCCAACCACCTGCCGACCGAGATGAGCGGCGGCCAGCAGCAGCGTGTCGGCATTGCCCGCGCGTTCGTCAGCAGCCCCAAGGTCATTTTTGCCGATGAGCCGACCGGCAACCTCGACTCCCGCACCAGCAAGCAGGTGCTGTACCGGATGCTGGAGCTGTCCAAAAACAACCATGTCACCTTCGTCATGGTCACGCATGAGCCGGAGCTGGCCGAATGTGCCGACCGCATCGTGACGATATTGGACGGCAAGGTCTGCTCCAATGTTGTGCAGGACGAGGAGACAAAGAAGAAAAACCGCGATGCCCTGTTTGCCGATCTGGAAGGGGATCTGGATATTGGCGGAGAGGCGGCGAAGGAACAGTCCGCAAAAAAGCCTTCCCCCAAGGGGGAAGGTTCCCGCAGGGCGGATGAGGGGCAGTGTTCCCGCAGCAACCCCGCAAAAGAGGAATAACGGCAGGCTTGCCCCTCATCAGTCACCTTCGGTGACAGCTTCCCCCTCAGGGGAAGCCTTTTGGGGGACGCCTATGTTAAAAAATTTGGAGGTACCACACTTGAAACGACTATTCACCTTACTTACCGCCCTGATGCTGGCGACGGCGCTCTGCACACCGGTGCTGGCGGACGATGCCGCCGTGACCGACCCGACGCCTGACCCAACGCCCACCCCGACTGCCTCCATCGACACGAGCAACTCGGACGGCGTCTATGTGTCGGCCTACACCGTCACCAACGCAGCAGGCGGAGAGGTCACGACCGTTGAGGTCGGCGACAGGATCAACCTTGTGCTGAAGGTCGTTGACCACGCCTCGGCCCGGTACTGCGTCAAGCCGGAGGAGATCTCCGCGCGCATCAACTCCGCCGTGTTCACCTACACCGGCACCGGCGAGATCGGCCAGCTGTTCGACAGCAACGACGACCCCAACGCCACCCGCCTGCAGAATGTCCGCAACGGCTCTGCCACCGCAGACGAGATTGCCCAGAACGCGCAGTACAACTACTACAGCTACGTCCTTTTGTTCCGCGATGTCATCTACAATGGCGGCGGCAATACCCTGCCCATCAACCTCAGCTATCTGGATACCAGCAAGCCGCTGCAGCAGTTCAGCGTGACGATCGGCCAGTGCGTGGACAAGGACCAGACCACCTCGCCGAATCTGCTCGTCCGCACCTCCAGCTATGGGGACAGCGTCGTTGCCGGCACGCCGTTCACCCTCTCGCTCGGCCTTTACGCCACGGACGGCAATGAGAATTTAAACGATGTCATCGTCTCGCTGACCCTGCCGGAGAATATCCTGCTCAACAGCGGCAGCCTTTCCAACTATGTCGGCACCATCGCCGCCAAGCAGACCCGCGATGTCACCTTTGAGGTCATGCCCTCGGCCGGGTTTACCGGCACGGTGGCCAACATCACCGTCAACATGACCGGCACAGGCTCGATCACCGGCAAGGAGGTCAGCGGCACAACGACGATCTCGGTCCCCGTCAGCCAGCCCAACCGGTTTGAGGTCGGCCAGCTGGAGCTGTCCAGCGATACGATCTATGTCGGCGATACCGGCAGCGTCTCCCTCACCTATGTCAACAAGGGCAAAAACCCCGTCAGCAACCTTGAGGCACGCCTGACCGGCACCAATCTGGGCGCGGGCAGTTACCAGTACCTCGGCAACCTGAACGCCGGCACCGAGGGCAGCGTGGATTTTGACATCACCCCCGATGCTGCGGGCGCGGTCAGCGGCATCATCACGCTGAGCTATGAGGATGCCTCCGGCAACCCGCAGACCGTCTCCAAGGACTTTTCCGTCAGTGCCGAGGAGATGAACATGGACGACTTCTATGACCCCTCGATGGACGATATGCAGCCCGAGCAGACCGGTATGCCGGTCTGGGCGTGGGTGCTGATCGGCGTCTGCGGCGCGGTAGTCGTTGTGGTGATTATCGTGGTTGTGGTCCGCAAGCGCAAGAAGGCCAAGGCACTGGCCGCACTGGAAGCAGAGGACAGCGATGAAGATCTCTGATGAAATCAGCCTGTCGGCGCGCAACCTGCTGCGCCGCAAGGGCCGCACAGCACTTACGCTGGTGGGTGTTGTCATCGGCACCTGCATGGTCGTGCTGATGATCTCGCTGGGCATTGCCCAGACCAAAACGAATGAGGAAATGCTGCAGAGCTGGGGCGACCTGACCCAGATCCAGATCTACGGCTACGGCATGATGCAGGGCAGCGACGGCAAGCCGCTGTATCTGGACGATGCCGCGATCGCCAACATCAAGCAGATTCCCCATGTGGCGGCGGCAACGCCCTACGCACAGGGGTACAATCTGGAGGGCACCATCACGGCGGGCCGCAACGACCGCTATACGATGGACATTTCCAATCTGATCGGCATCGACCCCACCGCGCTGGAGCCGATGGGCTTTACCCTGCAGAGCGGCAGCTGGCCGACCAACACCCCCGCCAGCGAGAAGGCCACCAAGCTGCAGGTGCTGGTGGGCAGTTCCACCGGATACAACTTTGAGGATTCCCGCAAGAGCTACAACAGCCCCAAGCGCTACCGTTACGAGGGCCAGACCGACGCCAACGGTAAAGAGCTGCCGCCTTTTGTGGACATCGACAAGGACAAGATGACCCTGACCATCAAGACCGGCGAAGGCTCGACCGAAAAAAGCCGCAGCTGGCAGCTGGAGATCGTGGGCGTGCTGACGCCTGACGGCGCCAAGGGCTACTGGACCCAGTCCGGTGTTGTGCTGCGCATACAGGATATGCAGATGCTGCAAAAGGTCTACTGCGACCTGACCAAAACCAAGCTTGAGGAGAAAAGCTACGAGCAGGTCTATGTCAAGGTCGATGACCTCTCCTATGTAACGGATGTGGAAAACGCCATCCACGAGCTGGGGTTCAGCAACACCTACTCGATGAACCAGCAGCGCGAGGAGATGCAGAAGCAGGTCATGAAGAGCCAGATGATCTTTGGCGGCATTGCGGCGGTCTCGCTGCTGGTGGCGGCCATCAACATCATCAACACCATGACAATGGCCATCTATGAGCGCACCCGCGAGATCGGCGTCATGAAGGTGCTGGGCTGCGAGCTGGGCAACATCCGCACGATGTTCCTGCTCGAAAGCTCGACCATCGGCTTCATCGGCGGGCTGATCGGGCTGATCATCAGCCTGATCGCCAGCTTTGTGCTGAACCATCTGTCAGTGCTGGGGCAGGGGTTTGACCTGTCCGGCCTGATGGGCGGCGGCTACTATATGGGCGGCGACGGCAGCGCCGCAATTTCGATCATTCCGCCGTGGCTGATGCTGGCGGCGCTTGTGTTCGCCACGCTGGTCGGCCTTGTGGCCGGTATCCTGCCCGCAAACAAGGCAGTCAAAATCAGCGCCCTCGAAGCGATCCGGCACGATTAAAAAAACTGTCTATAAAAACAGCGGCCCGCCCGGCAGGGGCGGACCGCTGTTTTTTGTGCGGAATTGTTTTTCTTCCGCTTACACCTGTGTTTTTAACAACATTTCGGACTTTTCAACCGCGTATTTTCACAACTAAAGGCAGTTTTCAACATTTTCCACAGGAAAACCCCTGCTGCGGGAAGTTTTCCACCGCGGTTGAAAGCTATTTTATGCGTATAATCGTTATTTTATAGTTTTCAACAGTTTTCACGAGTTTTCCACAGGGAAAAACCCGGGAAATGGTGGAAAACCGGTTTTCCGGTGGAAAATGTGTATTAGTAGTGGAGCAGCCCTGCATTTACGCCTAGATATTGTTTGCAGCCGGGCTTTTGCACCCCCTGTATAGCCGGTTGTAGTCTGTGGAAAAATAAGAGTTTTCAACACGCATGTGGAAAACGATGTGGAAAGTGGGAAAAGCCCCTCCGGCCTCGCAGGCTCGGCCACCTCCCCAAAATGGGGAGGCTTTCACGCGGGCAAAGCCCGCGCAAAAAGGCGCCCCACGAAGTGGGGAGCTGGCCGCGAAGCTGGCCTGAGGGGCTTTCCCCACCTCGCCCCCCACCAAAAAAAGCAGCCCGGCTTTACAGTCAGGCTGCTTTTTTCAACAATTCTGTTTAAAACTCGATCTTGCCAAAGGCGAAATCATCACCGTCATGGATACGCTCGGTGGTTTTGGGTGCCATCGGCTTTGCATCGGGGTCACGCGGGCGGTCGGCAAACTCACGGCCGGGCACGCTGGAGCGGGGGCCGCCGTAGCGCGGGCCGCGGTCATTGCGGTCGCGGCGGGGTGCGCCGTAGCGGGGCCCACGGCCGCCCTCACGCGGGGCTCTGGGGCCGCGCGGGCCGCGGTTGTCGCGGCGGGGGCCACGCTGGCCGTCACGGCGGGGGCCGCGCTGGTTGCGGGCATTATCGCGGTCAGGCAGGTTGCAGGCGTTGGGGTCGGTGGAGTACAGCACCACATGGCGGGCCGGGCCTTCGCCCTTGCTCTCGCTGCGCACGCCCTCCATACCGGCGATGGCGGTGTGGATGATGTGGCGCTCGTAGGGGTTCATCGGCTCCATCTCATAGAAGCAGCCGGTGCGGATAACGCGGTCTGCAATGCGTCTGGCAAGGGCAGAGAGGTCGTCCTCGCGCTTGTTGCGGTAGCCGCCGACATCCAGCCCCAGTTTGACATAGGGGCCTTCCATGCGGTTCACAACGAGGCTGGCGAGGTAGGACAGCGACTCCATCGTCTCGCCGCGGCGGCCGATGAGCGCGCCCATATGCTCGCCGGAGACCTTCAGGATCGTGGCAGCGCCCTTCTTGACGGCGCTTAAGGTGAAGTTTTCAACACCCATCAGGTTAAAGATGGGGCTCAGGTAGTCAACCGCAGCCTGCAGGCGGGGGTCCGCCTCGATGTCGAGGGGGATCTCGGTCTCATCGTCAGCCTCGGCAACCATCTCGTCCACGACCTCCTGCTCCAGAGCAGGGGCGGTCTCGTCAGAGATCTCAACGACCTCGGCGGGCTCAGCGGCTTCGGCGGGCTTTACCTCCTCCACGGGGGCAGCCTCCGGCTCCTCGACCTTTACAAGGACCTTGGCAGGGATGGTCTTAAACAGCTTGCGGGCGGGGAATTCCAGTACCTCGTAGCTGACATGGATGTCATCGCGGTCAACGCCCAGCGCCTCGCAGGCGGCCTCTACGGCGGCCTCAACGGTCTTGGCGCTCATTTCCATACTGCGCATAAAAGGGAACCTCCTTCTTATTTCTTATCGTTACGTTCATCACAAAGGGGAGCGGGGCGGGCGCATATAGAATGCGCCCCTACGGCGGCAGGGGATACACTCCCTCACAGCCGCCAACGGCGCGGGCGTCTTTTCTTAGTCTTTGTTCAGCGGGGTGGTGCGCTCGTCCTTGTAAAGCTCGGCCTCGCGCTGGCGGGCCAGCTCCAGACGCAGCTTGTTGGCCTCGCCGAGGGTGACCTCCTTCTGGATCTTTTCACCGTTCTGCTCAACCGTGACGGTGCGCTTCTTCTTACGCTCGGCACGCTTGGCGGCCAGCTCGGCCTCATACTGGGCCTTGAACTTTTCGGGGCTGTAGATCTTGTAGGTGACATAGGACTGGCCGATCTGCAGCAGGTTGGACACGCCGTAGTACAGCGAGAAGCCGACCGGGGCGTTGAAGCAGAAGGTAACGAACATCAGGTTCATGACGAGCATCATGACCTTCATGCTGCCCTGCATCTGGGCGTCCATGCCGGAGAGCTTCTGGGTGACGAAGTAGCTGATGAACATCGTGACCGCTGCGATGGCCGGGAAGATGGCGATCGGCACAAAGCGGAAGCCGGGGACATCGCACATATCCATGCCGAAGAAGCTGGTGTTGAAGTTCTGGATCTCTGCCACGATGTTGGCGGGGATGATGGAAGGGTCGATCACAGCGCCGTTGTGGATGGCCTGGATCAGCGCGGTCTGCATTGTGGAGGTGTTGGCGGTGGCAATGCCGATCGCCTCACAGGCGGCCTTGACGGCGGCGTTGTCCACGCCGAAGATGTAATGCACGGGGTAATACACAACGCCGAGGAAGCCGAACAGCACCAGCATCGTCAGCAGCATGGGCATGCAGCCGCCCATGGGGTTGAAGCCGTGCTCCTGCTGGAGCTTCATCAGCTCCTCCTGCTGTTTCTGGGGGTCGTTTTTGTACTTCTGCTGGATCTCATTCATCAGCGGCTGAAAAACAGCCATCTTTGCCGAGGATTTCTGCTGATGGATGCTCAGGGGGAAGAGCAGCAGCTTGAGGAGTAGGGTGGCAACGACCATCGTTACCGCGTAGTTGCCGATGAAGCTGTACAGGATCTTCACCAGCGGGCCAATCAATATGGCCAGGAAGTACATAAAGTTCATAGCCTTTCCTTCTGCCCCGTCTGCGCCCGGGACCATTATTTTTATGTAGGTCTCTGCTGCGCAGTGCAAAGACATGAGAAGCAAGGTTGAAAAGCCTTCTCCCTTGGGAGAAGGTGGCCGAAGGCCGGATGAGGGGCGGGCTTGCCCGGCCACCCCTTTGCGGGGCGGCAATGGGAGGTTCTCCCCTCATCAGTCCGCTTTGCGGACAGCTTCTCCCCCAAGGGAGAAGCCTTTCAGCGGCTGCGCGTCAGCCTGCGTTCCGGGCTGACCCACCTTCCCTTCGGGGGTACCGGGTCATAGCCGAACCGGGCAAACGGCTGGCAGCGGAGAAGCCGCCAGACCGTCAGCAGGACGCCCTTGAGCAGGCCGTGCGTGGCAAGGGCCTGCATGGCGTACTCGCTGCAGGTGGGCACAAAGCGGCAGTGATGCCCGAGGTACGGGCTGATATACCGCTTATACCCCCGCAGCAGCGCGATCAGCGCCCGGGCGATCATTGCTGTGCGGCGTCCTCAGCCGGGGCGGTCAGGTCGGGCAGGCCAGCTTTTGCAAAGAGTTTACCCAGTGTTCTGCTCAGCTGGGTACTCTTGAGCTTCGGCGTCTGGCCGCGCGCTACCAGTATTATATCATATCCGCCGATATTTTGCGAGAGGTGTTCGCAAAGTGCTGCCCGCATTACGCGGCGGGCACGGTTGCGCTGTACAGCGTGGCCTACTTTCTTGGTAGCCGTCAGGCCGATGCGGGTATAGCCCAGTCGGTTTTTTGCCACGTACAGCACCACATGGGGATGCACGTAGCTTTTGCCGCGGCTGTATACCCGATTGAAATGCCAGTTTTTATTTAAAGTGCGGTAACGCATAGGTCTCCTTCCTGAAGGCTTCCCCCTCAGGGGGAAGCTGCCGCCCGCAGGCGGCTGATGAGGGGCGCGCCTGCCCCTGCCGGCCCTGTACCGAACAGCTGCGGTTCACTTCTCCCTCATCCGTCCGCGGTCGGGGCCGCGGACACCTTCCCCCAAGGGGGAAGGCATTTTATTTTTTCCTATTCTTCTATATTATAATGAATCCCGTTTTCTGTAAAGCATTATTTGAAAAAAGGGCTGCTGATTTTACAATCAGCAACCCTTTTGTTCACATAATCTCTGAAACAAATCAGACAGTCAGGCTCTTGCGGCCCTTTGCACGGCGGCGGGCGATGACCTTGCGGCCGTTCTTGGTAGCCATGCGGTTCAGGAAACCGTGGACGCGGCTGCGCTGACGCTTCTTGGGCTGGAAAGTACGCTTCATTTTTCATTCCTCCTGTTGAAATCCCGGTATGGGCTGTTTGCTCAGGGCTTCGCCCATACACTGGGGCAGCCTTGCAGAGTTAGATTATACGCGATAAGCACCCCTTTTGTCAAGAGGTTTTTTGCAGAATTTTTCGTCTGCGCGTCAAACAATCTTTCGCTACAAACAGTTATCCACTACATTTTGTACTATTCACTGTTGAAAAACACACTTTCTGTGGAAAACTTTCAAGAATACCCTTTCTGCGGGAAAATTTTCAACATTTCCACGCCGTAAAAAAATTCCTACTTTATTATAATATAGGTGTTGTTTAAAACCTGATTTTGTGGTATACTGTATGCAGTGTTTTTGCGCCCTTGTAAAAGGCGTTGATTTATAACAGGAAGTGGGGAGTATCGAGTTTCATGGATTCCATCAATGAGGTAATGGAAGCGGTCAAGGCCTACTGCAAAGAAAAGACCTCCGACGCTACCTACGCATTTTACATCAAGGACATCAAGGCTGTCAGCTTTGAAAATTCCAAGACCGTCACGCTGGAGCTGCGCAGTGACTTCGTGATGGGTATTGTTTCGGACCGCTACACGGCACTTTTGCAGGATGCGTTCAAGGCCATTCTGGGTTTTGATGTAGAGATCCGCTATGTGGTCGCCCCGCCGGAGGACGGCGTGAAGCCCGGCGACAGCGAAAACCAGATGGACGAAAAATCCCTGCCCAGCGGCCGGTATGAATTCACCTTTGAGAACTTCATCAAGGGCCCGTCCAACCAGTTTGCGTTTGCGGCCGCGCAGGCTGTTGCGGCTAACCCCTCCGGCGCATACAATCCGCTGTTCATCTACGGGCCGTCGGGCTTAGGCAAGACCCACCTTTTGAACGCCATCAAGATCGAGATCCAGAAAAACCATCCGGATTTCAACATTGTCTATGTGGATTGTGAAAAATTCACCAACGAGACGATCACCGCGATCAAAACCGCCACGATGGAGCAGTTCCGCCAGCGGTACCGCAAGGCCGATGTGCTGCTGATCGATGATATTCAGTTTCTGGCCGGCAAGGAGAGCACGCAGGAGGAGTTTTTCCACACCTTCAACACGCTGCACAACGACGGCCGCCAGATCGTAATTGCCTCCGACCGCCCCGCCAAGGAGATCAAATCGCTGGAGGAGCGTCTACGCACCCGGTTTGAGTGGGGCCTGACCGCCGACATCCAGCCGCCTGATTTTGAGACCCGCGTGGCCATCGTCAAGCGCAAGGCCGAGCTGCTGAACCTTGACCTGCCCAACGATGTGGCCGAGTACATCGCCAACCATCTGAAGCAGAACATCCGCCAGCTGGAGGGCGCCGTCAAAAAGCTGAACGCCTACTATATGCTGGAGGGCATCGAGCCCTGCATCGGTGTGACGACCACCGCGATCAAGGATACGCTGAACGACAGCCAGCCGATTCCCGTCACGATTGAAAAGATCCTGAATGAGGTCGCCCGCACCTACAATGTAATGCCGGCGGACATTCGCGGCAAAAAGCGCAATGCGAATGTGAGCGCCGCGCGGCAGATGACGATGTACATTATCCGCGAGGTGACCGGCATGAGCATGGAGGCCATCGGTCAGGAGTTCCAGCGCGATCATTCCACCGTTGTCTATTCCATCAAAACGATGGAGGAAAACATCAACCGCGACCAGCACCTCAAGGAGATGTGCAGCGACATCATGAAGAATGTCCGCACCTAGCCTACTTTCTTGAAAGAAAGTAGGCAAAGAACTTTCAATGTGTTGACCCGTGGATGGAATGCGCAGAAATTAACGATATACCAGCAACTATTCTACGGGTTATAGGATTGGAGTTTCTTTGGTTACTTTCTTTGCAAAGAAAGTAACTTATCCACAAAGTTTTTAGTTTTCAACAGGCGGTATTCCACAGAGCGTGTTGAAAAACGGCGGTTTCCGGGTTTTCAACAAGAATCTCCACAGACTGTTCAAAAGTCTACGCGGACGATTTTCCGCATCGCTATCGGGCGCGGCGGAGTTTTCCACAGAATTAACAGCCCCTACTACGACTACTACCATAGTTAATAGTTTCTGCGAACAGGGACGCTCTGAAAGAGCAGCTTACCCCGGAAAATAGCAGCCCCGATGGTGGAAAACCCGAAACAGAGAAAACATAAAGAAAAAACAGACGCTTTTTGCCCCGCTTTGAACAAGCGGGCGGGAGAACAGAGTATGAAATTTGAATGTGAAAAGACCCTGCTGGCCAATGCCATCGACGGCGTTTCCCGCGCGATCACCAACCGCGCCGCCATCCCTGTGCTGGAGGGCATCTACCTGAAGGCCGAGGGCTTTACCCTGACGCTGACCGGCTATGATATGGAAATGGGCATCACGACCACCATTGAATGCAATGTACTTGTACCGGGTGAAACGGTACTTGATGCGAAGCTGCTCGGTTCGATGGTCAGCCGTATGCCGGCCGGTGACATCTGCATCGAGCTGACCGATGAGGGGCAGGCCAAGATCAGCGGCGGCGTGGCTGAGTTTGAAATTCCCGCGCTGAACGCCAGCGATTATCCCAGCCTGCCGGTGACCGGCGCTGACAACACAATGACCGTGAAATGCGGTATGCTGCGCGAGATGATCGAAAAAACGATCTACGCGGTCAGTCAGGACGACAAAAAGCCCGCCCACACAGGCGAGCTGTTCGTCATTGAGCCGGGCAGCCTGACCATCGTGGCGCTGGACGGCTACCGGCTGGCTATCATCCAGCGTGCCGTCGAGTGTACCCGCGACATCCGCATTATCATCCCGGCCAAGACGCTGCAGGAGCTGCTCAAAATCATGGGCGGTGCGGACGATGATGTCAAGATCGACGCAAACCGCCGCTATGTCGTGTTCACCTCCAACGGCTACACGATCATGAGCCGTTTGATCGAGGGGGACTTCCTCAACTATGAGAGCGTCATCCCGAAGGACAAAAAAACGCGCGTTGTCGTGGATTGCAAGACCTTCATCGACACGATCGAGCGCGCCTCCCTCATTATTACCGAGCGTTTGAAGAACCCGCTGCGCATCAATTTCGGTGAGGAGCGGGTGACTGTGCGCTGCCAGACTCCGCTGGGTAAGGTCGTGGACGAGTTCTCCCCTGTGGAGATGACCGGCGACCCGGTCGAGATCGGCTTCAACAACCGGTATCTGCTCGATGCGCTGCGCTATTCCAAGTGCGAGCGGATGGTGCTGGAGATCAACGGCCCCCTGAGCCCGGTCAAGCTGCTGCCCGAGGACGGCAAGGACTTTATCTATCTGGTTTTGCCGGTACGGTTTAAGAACGAGGGCTGAAGCAATGCTGTGCTGTAGGGGCCGGGTATGCCCGGCCCTGCAGATAAAATCAGCCGCCCGGCTAAAGGGATGCTGCAGCAAGGCTGAGGGTCGGACATGTCCGACCCCTGCGGCCGAGGTTACGATAGAGGGACGTATTATGGAAAAAATTCGTATTAACACCGACTTTATTAAGCTTGACGCCCTTTTGAAGTTCGCAGGGCTGTGTGAGACGGGCGGCGAGGCCAAGGAGCTGATCCAGGGCGGGGCCGTCAAGGTCAACGGCGAGGTCTGCACGATGCGCGGCAAAAAGTGCCGCGCCGGTGATACGGTCGAGCTGGAGGGCCAGACCGTGCAGGTCGCGGCGGGTGCGTAATGCGCCTGACCCACCTTGCACTGACT
>OHFI01000546.1_pt1 | contig 14605 bp, 30 predicted proteins | sample 1567431 | NCBI WGS metagenome assembly OHFI01 (sample SAMEA3879569, study PRJEB24766) | human gut metagenome | biome: human-associated habitat; feature: feces | place: USA | collected 1985/1987 | reverse complement strand
GCGCTCATAATCGCCGCCCGGGTAGAATGGGCGCACAATTTTAGCTGGGTCGATTCCATATTCATTGCAAGCCCAGTCCCGTATGACCGCGTACACGCTGGGCGGTGTATAGCAATCATCCGTGGTCTTTTTGGGCTTGAACTTTTCAACAAACTCCTCGTACGATTCGCCGAACGCCATGCGCTCACCTCCCAATAAAACAAAAAAGCCCGAAATTGCTCAAGCTAAATCTCAAGCTATTTCAAGCTAAAAATCACGGTAGCCGTCAGCCGGATTTGAACCGGCACCCACAGGCCCCCGCCGGGGCATGGTTCAGTGCCTCGGATGTATCGGGTTGTTGTAAGCTAGCCATGTGGTGTCACCAACGTTGTCCCGCCTTAAATGGGCGGCGCTCTGCCAATTGAGCTATGACGGCATATAAGCAGCACCCATGCATTCAGTTTGACGGACAGGCAGCAACGCCGTAATCTGTTTTTACCGGACAGTAAGACGTTGCCGCTGCATCCGGAACTTTCGCGGCCAGATGCCCCGCTACTCTCTGCATGCCGTCCCCCGGTCATGCAAAGTCTGGCACTCCAGGCAGGGCTCGAACCTGCAGCCTGCGGTTTTGGAGACCGCCGCTCTACCACTTGTGAGCTACTGGAGTATAAAACGCCGCCCTTGGAATCGAACCAGCCGTGCCTACACACACGCACCGCGCTCCACATTGCGCTCAGGCGGCCATATAGCAAATAAAAACAGCCCACGGTTCGCCGCCGGGGCTGCTTGAGTTGACGCACATCCTGCGGGGCATGCTGGCCCGCTCGGATTTCCGGTGCTGCTGTTCACGGGCGGAGGTTTCAGGGCGTGGGAAAGATTTCAGGAGTCCCACACCCACCCGCACACCGGTGGTGAATCACTCCATGCGTCAGATCTGCCGCGTTACAGACTTTGCGGCGTTCGGTGCGAGATTGCAGACTTGAACTGCGCCTAAACCTCCATGGTCGGTCTGGACACCATTTCTCGCATAGAAGCAGCCCGCAAAGCACGGTGTCAAAGCGAAAAAGCGTTAAGCGGCATGAACGAAAGGAGAATTCGTACGGGGCCGCGCTTTGGAAGCTGCTGAGAAGCGGCGCACCGCTTTGCGCGGTTCCGCTTGTAGTCATTTTACCACACTTCGATTCACATGTGTTTCACAACGATTCAAATAAAGCGTAGAAATCAAAGCGCTTTCAATGGTCGTTTTGTACATCCTCCCAGATTTCTGCCAAAGCATCAAACCCCTCGTGGATGTAGGTAGAGACCGAATTGTCTCTGGACAAGCCCACGTCCACCGCGATCTTCTTTTGGGGCTTCAGGTCGATATACCAGCCGCAGATGCACTTTGCTTGCTTTTCAGACCGAGCAGACCCGCTCAGGCAGTAGGCCCGCCGGGCAGCTTCGATGCGCAGTTCACAGAGATCAAGCTCCATCTGCTTGAGGTTCCGCTCTTCTGTGTCGATTCTCTCCACGGCAAAGCCTACTTTGTCACCAGCTCCACCGCCCGTGGGCATCCCGCTCATGCTCTGGGTGCACTTTTCGGCAGTATCCCGGATGCGCTGGATCTTCTGCTTCTGAGCCTCGACCTGCTCCGCCAGATCTCTGCACTGCTGGAACCACGCTTTGACGGTGCGGTAATCCGGCAGTGCCGGCCCGTTGGTGTCATGTGTCCAGGTTTGAATCATGGCTGCTCCTTTCCACTCGCTGTTTGAAGTGTCCCTTCGATTTCATCTCCCCATGCGTCCCATCCGGGGCAGCGGTTACGGGTGAAAAGTTCTATCCGTGGCACGTCGCCCATCAGTTCCACGATACGCCGCCTGGTTTCATCCGGCTTTGCGCTGTGTGCTTGAATCGGTGACTCTATTACTTGATGTACGGCATGGTTTTTGATCTGGGCAGCGGCCTTGAATCCCGATGTCACGCCCAGAAGGCATATTTCGGCGTTTGCCCTTGTGTACGTGCCCATGCCCCAAAAATTCGTGTTGCTCTTGCGATTTTTCTTGATCCAGACAAAGGCGCAGGTCTTGTACTCAAACCACCACGCCTCCATAACTCGCAGAGCGTCAGCAATTTGTGGGAACGTGGCCCACATGAAGCACGCCGTCCCCCTCCCCGCTAGGCTGTGGACGGGCAGTGCGCAGATGTCGTCCGTCGTCATGGTGTGGTAATGCTGTGCTGCATTGCCCCGGCTTTTCGGCCCCGTTCCGCACTGGCGATAACTCCACGGTGGATCTGCATATATGACGGAATACTTTTTACTTGGAAATTCCATGCTTTCACTCCATTTCTTCGATCCAAATTTCAGCTCTTGGGTTTTTCTTGTCGTAATCCACCCGGCTACCATCGTGGGCGGCCACAATCTGGCTGTTATCGTCCGCCAGCACCTTGGCCTTTACCAGAATGTCGCAGGTGGCCTCGATGAGGTTGGCAAGGTCAACCTTGCGCCGGGCGGCCATGTAGTACACGCACCTCACGTTTACGCGGGCTGTGATGGGGTTGTAAGGCCGTTTGATCTGCCACAGGCACTTTTCCTGATACTGCATGAATGCCTCGCTGGGGGCCACAATGCGGCGATTTGCGTGGGCCTTAAGGATGCGGGCGGAGTTTTTCTTTGTGCGGGGGTCGCCGTAAAGGATCAGGTGCATTGTGTTCATCATTCCGTCTCCCTTCAGTAATACTCGATCTCCACCAGCGAGGTGGATACCAACTCAAAGCGGCCATCTCCAAGAGGAATTTGCAGGAGCTGGTACTCTCGCTCAGCAGATAGCTTCGTGTCAGGCAGCAGCTCACCAAATCTGTCCACGGTGATGGTGTACTTTGGTTTCCTTCTGCCGGCATAGCCCACTTTTTCGATTGCCGGGGAGTAGACCGTGACATGGTAGCAGGGTTTTCTCTCTGCTTCTGCTTCGGCAGTGGTCGCGCCGCAGGATGTAAACCACAGCGTCACAATCAGCAATGCTGCTGCCACGATAAAACAGAGCATTCTTTTTTCGGTTTTCATGCTTCACTTCTCCTCCTCAAAAATCCCAGTCGGAAGGAACACCGAGACGGCATTCTCCATCGCCATCATTGCTGGTCGGTTTATCAAACGGGCATCCCGGGCAGCCATTTCCAGCTGCCAAATGGCAGTGGCAAGCATCCATCAGGAAATGGGCCAAATCTTCGAGGCCCATCACCTCACAGGTATCCCGGTTGACCTTGCGCAGCAGCTCCATCGTCTTGTCCTGCTCCTGCTTGGATTCGCAGTGGATGGTGATATCGTAGGTATCATCATAGACAGCCCACTTTCCGTCTGCCCGGCAGAACAGCACCAACTTTTTTTCGTTGCTCATGTCCACATCTCCCGCAAATCCTTCTCGACCTGCTCCGACTTGCCGACGAGATACTCCGCGAACTCGTCCGGGGCCATGCCCTCGTTCTTGAACTCGCCGACCATCTCCCAGTACCTGTCGCCAACGCGGATAATCTTCTGCACCTGCTCGTCGGTCAGGCCCAGCTCACACCGCAGATTCTGAATCAGGGCACCCCATGTGATGGCTATGCCATCCAGAGCCATGAGAAAGCCGCAGAGCTGATTCTGCCGCACGATTTTTCGCAGGTTGGTCGGCTTGACCTGTTTGCCACACAGGGGGCAGTTTCCGAATTTATTCATCTGTCCGCTCCTCCGTTCGCTCCCATGTACTTTTTGCGGCCCCGCTCCCGGTGGCGGTCCTCGTGGTCGTAGTGGTAGACCTTGCCTGTGTCCAGCATCTCGCGGGTGTAAGCGGCTTCTGCGCCGCGCTGGCGCTTGAACTCGGCGTACTTGAGGCAGCTGTCGTGGCATACCGGGTGCCGTGCAGGACAGTCTTTACACAGTGTCATCGTCATTTTTCAGCACCTCCGGCGGCAGCGGCATCCAGCCCATTACAGGACAATCTATACGGTTATTGTAAACGTCATCCTGGTTGAAATAACGATATTCCCACCACCCTTTGGGGATGATGTAATCATCATGTTCTTCATCCAGCTCGCCCCATGCTGCAAGTTCATCCCAGTAAAAAATGCTATCTTGGGATAATAGCGTTCCATCTTCGTAGTGAGCCGTCGTAATCCCATATCCACCGCAGGCGGTTTCAAACAGAATCAGCACATCTTCTTCGACCTTCGGCGGGTCGGTTTCCGGGTCTCTCCATACGGGCTGCAGGTTCTTGAGGTCAATAACCGGGGCCGTCTCGATAAGCGATGACGGAACGCCATGAAAAGCAGCGTTTCCCTTGGTGATAATCATAACCTCGTGCTTGAGCAGCTCGTCGCGGTCAATCAACGTCATACGGCGCATCCTCCATTCTTGCTCCGCAATGCGGGCAGTATTTATATCCATTTTCCATTGGTGCCCCGTCATACATGACAATGCTGTCTTTGCAATTCGAGCAAGTCCAGATGATAGGATCGCCGACGGCATCTTTTTCCATGTCCCAATGCACCACTGGCCGCAGGTTTTCCGGGTCAATGGTGGGCGTATCGTTAATGACATCCAGCACTTGGCATCTGGTATTCCAGTCTTGGATATGCTGGCAAAGCGCATTTGCGTTAATCAACCTCACTTCAGCCATGTGTCAAAACCTCCGTTCTCTTGACATGAATATCCCGGTACTCCGGGTAGTGATCTCCCGCCATCTGGCAGGCGTGAAATTCTGCGGCCTGCTGGCTGCTTGCGGTCAGGCGGTAGGTCAGGGCCGCATCCCCTACCGGGCCGCTGCACAGCACAACAACATGGTACTTAGGCACTCTTCGGCTCTCCTTTCTTGCGCAAAGGCCTGCGATTTGCAGCGTTTTTTAGGAAATCGGGGGCTTTTGCTGCATCTTCCGGGGGGCGCGTGACCAGCTTGTCCCGTCCCAGCCCGATGGGGTTTGTCTTGCGGTACTCCTCCACAGACGTGCAGCCTTGCCTGTTGGCCTCTTCCAGCGCCTTGCGGACATAGGCCCAGCTTCTGCCGCCCAGATCCACGCACTTGCGGATGATCTCGGTCACAAGATCAGCGCCCAGGCGTTCGATGTAACCGGTCAGCTCTTTTTCGCTGTTAGCGCTCAACTTACCGATGTTTTCTCTAAAAAAATCCACAGGCGATATCGTCGTCCTCGTCCCTGTATAGGAGGAGTCATCTTTAGATGACGACGACTTATCTATATCTAATATCTTATCTCTAATATCTGTATGGACATTTTTGTGGACGTTTTCGTGGACATCCTGTGGACAATGTCCACAGTCAGAAGAGCCGATTAGACGTTGGTTCGTTCTTTGCAGTTTTTTTTGCGTTGCGTAGTCTGTCGCGCTTCCGACCATTTCCGAGTGGTTTGCAAGCACAAGTGTGCCGTCTTGCTCCTGATAAATCAGCCCAAGCTTCGCGTAAAGACCCAGCGCAACGCGCACAGTATCGGTAGAAAACCACTTGGTATCACGCTGAATCTTGTCCACGTCATACGGAATGATCACCTCACCGATCTGCCGTGAAAGCCTGCCGTTGGTGTTGATGGTCATAAGACAGAGCATTTGGTACAAAACCACATAGTTTGCGCCGTTCTTCTGCCCCATGAGAAAATCCACCGCGTCAGACCGCATAAAGCTGTCTTTGAGCTTTAGCCAGTAATATCTTTTTCCGGTAGCCGTGTGTCTTCACCTCCTCCCGCACGCCCGTATAGCCAGATAGCACAGCTGGGAGGTCAGAACGGAAGATCGTCATCGTCTGTTATCTCTGCAAAATCATCTGCAGAACCCTGCGAGAAGCCCTGCGCCGCCTGCGGGGCGCTGTAAGAGGCTTTTGCTTCTGAGGTGTAACTTTTCGTCTGCTTGTCAAAATCACGCACAGCGGGCTTGTCTGCCGCCTTTGCGCCGCAAAAGCTGACGTTGTTTGCCAGAACCTCCACTTTCGTGCGGTTGCTGCCCTGCTTGTCCTGATACGAGCGGGTCTGGATGCTGCCGTCAATGGCGATCATGCTGCCCTTCTGGAAGTACTTGCAGATATGCTCTGCCGTCTGCCGCCAGGCAACGATATCGATGAAATCGGCCTTGCGCTCCTCGCCCTTCGGGGTGTATGTACGGTCAACCGCAATGCTGAAGCTGCACACGCTGGTGCCGTTCTGGGTGGTCTTCAGCTCCGGGGTATGGGTCAGGCGGCCCATCAATGCTACGATGTTAAGCATGCGTCAATCCTCCATCTTCCGCGCTATCACCAGCGCCGACCTCATAATCGATATTTGCGCCCATCAAGACCTCCGGGCATTCAGCGCGGGCAAAATAAGCAGCGGCGCGATATTTCAGCATCATTTCTGTCATGGAGGGCCAGAAACTTCCGTTTTTATCCCACCATCCGTTCTTTTTGGCCATTGCAACAGTCACCTTTGGGCCTTCCACCTTCTCGCCGGTCACTTTGTCGATGCCAACAAGGCGGCACCCCCATGTGTCCTTTCCCTCTTCGCCTTCCATCCGGTAGTGCGTGCGCCCTGCGAACAGTCCGCTGTTATCGATCATTGCCTTGCAGCTCTTGCCACTCCACGAAGGATTTCCACGGATGACGTAAAGGTTCTGCATCACAAACGTCGGATCCATGCCCATTCGGGTGGCCATGTTGCAGGCGACCGCGCAGGCGGCAACGTTTCCCTTGTAGCTCTGGGGAACCATACCGTCAGGAAGCTGTGCATAGGCTTTTCCCATGCTGCATGCAAGCTTCCAAGAATCCATGGCCGGGTTGACGGCCTGCACGGCAGTCGGGGCTTCCTGCGGCTGAATCGGTGCAATCTGCTCGGCGGGTGTTTTTACGATTTCTTCAGGCATGATGAATGTCCTCCTCTACAAACTTTACTTCAATAACATTGGCAAAACGCATGATTGCGTCCAATTCGGATTTTGTGCAGTGGAAAACGATCTTGCGGTCTCTTGCCTCCTCTTCCTGCGTGAACGATGCAAATTCACCGTCGTCAAACTCGTCCGGGTCGAACCTTCCGTTGATCTCATAGGCGATTGCAGGCTTTGCCAGCTTGATCCTGTAGGGGTTCTGGTAAACGCCTTTGTAATTGTCTGGCATTCCTCTGATCACTGCTTCATGGAGCATCTCTCGATACTCCATCATGTAACAAAAGTCTATGGAATCATAGGGTTCTGGCATGATTTGCTCTCCGGCGGCAGCGTGGATGATATCGACCAGACAAAGAAGCTTTCCGACGCGCCGGTAGATCGAATCAATCGTACTTCTCGTCACGGTATCCGGAAGCTGATTTGACCGAGCAAAATTCGTAAAAAGTGCAATCGCATGGTTCACATCACTTGTCAGCTCGTTCCCGGTACTGATAAGCCGGAACAGCACATTGTCTGTTCCAACATACTGGAAAATGCCCTCAGCCTTGTTGGAGAGCTCCTTCACGCGGGCTCTTCTGGATAAAATGCTCATTTGCGCCACCTCCCGTTTTTCCATGCCCGCCAGACCAGAAAGACCACGACCAGAACGTTGAATCCGATCCATAAGGTCAGCCCACGGGCAACCATCTTTGCCGCCGGGGTGGAAAGTGCTTCCACGGCCCGGAACAGCAGCTCTGTTTTACTCACTGTAAAATCTCCTTTCGTTCAAGAATACTTTGCTTTGTCTTTGCTATGCGTTTCCTTGCCTTTGCTCTTCAGCGCGTATCTGCTCAACGCCCTTGCTTTTCTTTTCGACACCACGCACAGCCTTGCCTTCGCTTTTCGACACGAGGCCCCGCATTGCCTTTGCTTTGCTTATCGAGGCAAGTCTGATCCAAGCGATCTACGCCTATCTACGCCGTTGCGCTGCGCTTTCCAGCTGAGCCTTGCCTTTGCCCCGCGCTGCACTGCAGTGACTACTGTGCCCCTGCTGAGCAAACTTGTCAGCACAATGCCGTTGCCGAGTTATGCGCACATATCCGCGCCTTTGCAAATCATATCATTGCCGTAGCAGATCAAATCCTATCCATGCAATGCCGTTGCTCAGTCGATGATGTCAAAGGTGAAGCGGCCCTTGCCGCTGTTTCTCCACTGGCCGATGCCGCGCAAAACGCCGTAGTCCAGCCACTCCAAAACCGCATTCTCGATGAGAAGGATCTCAAACTCGCAGGTGCTGCCCGCCGGGATCTCCTCAGAGTTGGCCAGGCTCACACGCTCACCCTGGGCCGTCTGGGCACGCAGGGGGCGCTGGCAGTCGCCGATCTTGCCGTTGACCTTGATGGGAATCATGCGGGGCTGCGGGAAGATCAGGCCATCGATGACCTTCTTGTAGGCGGAGAGCTTGCCGCTCTCGTTGACGGCCCGCTTCTTGCCCGTTTCTGTCTTGCCGCCCACACGGGCCAGCATGCCGCAGGAATCCTTGAAGAATCCCTTGATCTGGTAGTCGTAGAGCACCGGCTCTCCGTTCTCGTTGCGAGGAAAGACGGTCATGCCCTTATCTGCCACGGCATCCGCGCCCAGAGCGGCAACCTCGTCCTCGATCGTGGCTGCATCCGGGCTCTTGCTGGCAATGAAATCCCGGGCGACGTTCTGGTTGGAGGGCCAAGTGCCCAGCACCGGCTCCAGGAAGGTGATCTTGACTTTCAGAATTTTGGTTTTCATGCTGATTTCTCCTATATCTTGTGGTTTTCGTACTCAAAAACGCATTATCTTGCGTACAGCAGGTTTCCCAGAGCGTCCCGCACCTGAATCATCTCATAGTGCCGAATGTTCTCATCTGCCCAGTGCTGGGCCTTGACGCTGGCGGGCTCCCCGGGGTATTCGTCCGGCGTGAGCGGGTCTGTGAACTGCCTGACATCGCAGCCCCGAGGGTTCTTTCGGTAGGCGTAAGCATATACAGTCATGCTCATGCGCCCCTCCGGTTCTGCCGGTAGTCCGGCTCTTCGGTGCGGGCGTGGGTGCGGTCAACGCGGCCATAGCGGCGGGCGCTCCCGATCCTGGGCGGCAAAGCCCAGCCGCAGGAACATCACCGCTGCCAGAACCAGGCACAGGGCCGTGGCAAACTGGCCGTCGGAGATGGCGCTGCCCGTCTGTGCACTGCCCTCGAAGCCCATGCCGTACAGCAGACTTGCGGTACCGCTGGCAGCAGCCAGCCAGTACCAGATGCAGGATTTGATCTTCATATTTCCATTTCCTCCTTGTCGTTCTCATACGGGCGGACGATCTCGCATCCGCGCCGGTGCATATAATCGATAAAACCGTCGATGTAGATCGTAGCCTGCCGCCGTTTGGTATCTTCCCGGGGGACTACCCATCCGGCGAATTCTCCGGATGCAACATTACTCCAGAACTTATTCGGGCTCATCGGGACGAGATTTGCCCGGAACATTTCGCAGCACTCCGCAACGCCTTTCATCGTGATCCTTTCGCTCATGCCGCCATCTCCTTCCTTAAAACATGCTGGTCTGGCCGTTGGTCTGCTGGATCAGCATCACAGTGTTGGTGCTGGGTTTCCAGCGCTGGATGTACTCCACGGCCTCGTCAAAACGCTTGCGAGGGATGTTGCCCACGCTGTTTACCCTGAACCAGTCCTGCACATCGTGGTTGCACTCGCTGTACACCTTGCTGCGCACATGGTTGTCGATGTATGCCGGGGCTTTCTCGTCACCAAGGGCGCTGATCACGGCCCGGCTGATGCTCTTGCGCAGAACGCGCTGCTGGTTGTAATCCACCGTCATGGTGTTCTCCAGCGCCGTGAGCCGCTGCTCCTGCCTCTGAGTGCGGTCGTCCAGCAGGAACAGCGCCTGCAGCTCCTTGCTGAGCTTGGGCATCTGCGGAGTGGCCAGCTTCTTCTCCATCTCGTTGAACGCCTGGATGTACTTCAGCTTCCACTCCAGCGCCGCCTTGCCGGTAAAGCCCATCACCAGCAGGCTGAAACCGTCCCGGTTCATCAGGTACATGGGGTACTGCTTGCCGCGGTTCTCAAACGTTGTTTCGTAGAACATGGATTTGGCGGCTGAATTTTCAGCCACGAGATTTGCGACGGCCTGTATCACATTTTTGTGCTCCTTGCCGAAGTTCTCAGCAATCTGGCGGCTGGATGCCACCGGCTCGCCGTTCTGGGTAGATAAGATAATGTCTGTCATGCTTTCTTTCCTTCCTGCTGCTCTTCCAGCAGCTTGTCAACCGTGCAGCCATACAGAGCTGCGATTTTGGGCAGCATCGAAACGCGAGGATTGTTTGCGCCGGTCTCCCAAAAGGAGATTGCCGACTGGTCAACGCCAAGCGCGGCCGCTGCCTGTTTTTGCGTAAGTCCTGCTTTTTCCCGCAGTTCCGCGAAACGCATTCTTTCATCCCTTTCTAAATATTAGTTTTTCTCATTGACAAGAGAACGAAAGCTGTATATAATAAGGGTGCAAACAATATTAAAACAGTTTTCAAAGCATCAAGGTGATTAGTTTTGATTACTTTTCTCTTGGAACGAGATTAGTATATCTCATTCTGTCCCCGCTGTCAATTAGTTTTAATCATTTAGAATCAGTTTGTATGGTTGCACAAATGAGAAAGGGGATTTTTGTATGTTTTGGGATGTTTATACTCGTTTGTGCGCCAAAGATGGAAAAGCGCCAAATGTTATTGCGCGAGAGGTCTGTGGCGTTAAATCGACCGGAACAGTAACAGGGTGGAAAAACGGAGCAACTCCGCGCAACAATGTGCTTGGACAGCTTTCAGATTACTTTGGGGTCTCTGTTGATTATCTGCTGACCGGCGAAGAGCAAAAAGAAAAGCCCACTCCCAGTGAAGAGAGTGAGCTGAATGCGCACGCTAAAGCCATACTATATAAGTATGAGCAGCTTGACCCTGCGCAAAGGGTCATGTTTGAAAAGATGCTCGATGCCGCACTTGAGGCAGCGAAGGGGGATAAAAATGAAAAAGGCTGAATTTCAGGCTGTTATCAATAGTTCTGTGAACGAATACGCACGAAAAGCAGTTGCCGATTTGGACGCTCATCCTGAACGCTCCGATCTCGAAAAAATAGCAGTGCTGTACAAGAGTTCCCTGATCGGCTCCGTTGAGATCGTGATTGACGCTCTGCAGAAAACGGGCGTGTTAAATTTTGACGATTGATTCTTTGGATTTGGCAAGCTCGTTCAGGTTTTCTCTGATGCAATTGCTCACCGCAACATAGGATGTTTCTTTTTCCAGAAGGTGAATCAAATCTGCGGTTTCCTGCGGGGTGGCAGTGATTTCGATTTTCATAACGTTATCCTTTCTGCGCGGCTTCCAGCAGCGCGTCAACGTCAATGTCAAGAGAAAGTGCAAGCTTGATTTTCTCAAGTATAACACATTCTGTGGTTTCTTTCATCAATTTTGTGCTATATTCTTGCACTTTCTTTTCCTCCTTTGGTCATTGAAAATTTGTTTTCTGGCAGCCGGTTGGCTGCCTATTTTTGAATCTAAGAGGTGTTTTTATGGCTTGGAAAAAGAATGATGTTGTCAGCAACAGCGAAAAGACAAAGAAAAAACCAAACGGATGTGCAATTATCGTTGCAATTCTTGTGTTCGGACTTGCGTTTAGTTTTCTTTCTGCCAAAAATATTGCAGACGATGTTGACGTTGTATTCGATGCCACGAAATATGAGCACGAAGACGGTTCCGGCCTGACAGAAGATGAACTTATCAGCATGATCGGAGAACCAGACAGCACAGAGGACTGGACTTACAGCAACGGTCAAGCCATTCATACGCTATTCTATGGAAACAATACATATGATTTCGTATTTGAACGCCTGCATCGAATCACACTTTATGACGTTTTCCCTTATAAGTATAAAGATCAGTTCCTTACAATGTTCAATCTGAAAAAAACAGGTAAAACCACTGTAAACGACACCGGAACATGGTATCGTGCTTATAACTGCGGAATCAATGACCTATGGCTCAATTATGAGGACGACAAAATCACAACGTCCATCATCACCTACTCGACATTCTTCAATTAAATTTGATTATGACATGGCAAGAGAAAAGCTTCCTAGTGAATTACCTTGGTGACCGGGAAAAGAAGTGGGGGCTCCATGATGATGTAAAAGGTCGGTTTTATCCTTTCGACAAAAATGTCAAAGAGATCATTTCTGAAGGTTACATCATTGACACTCCTGAAAAATATGCTTTAACAGATTCCGGTAAAACAGTATCAAAAGATTTCAAAAAAACCGAAAGAGACCGACGAAACACCGCACACCGAAAAATAATGTCGCTTGCAATGGAAAGAGACTATCTCGGTGCATATAATGCCCGTGCAGAGTACGAACGAAACAGTGTTATTCCTCATGGAATATCGATTTCTTTTGGCACCAGCCTTACTTCTCCCGGCTCATCATCATCTCAAAACTCAATTTATGAGTATTGGAAAGAAGAAAAGGAAATTCCGTCCCATGTTCTCTGCTATATTCGCAATTCAGAAGCTATCGATTTTTCAGATTGCAATAATTCGGAAGCGTTCAAGAGTGACTTAAGAGCCTTTTATGTTGGAACGCAAATATCAGGGAGCAGTGATATTTCTCTTCCAGATGATTTTGAGACGTATCGCGGAGAATACTTAAATTGCCCGTCTCTGGAAAAGCAGCTAAAAGAAAAATGCCTTTTCAAAAAGATTCCTCGGTTAAGCATCTACTACAACACAAAGGTTTGTGTCTTTAATTTTATTTCAACTGGATTGATTGATTCGTGGGATGGAAATTTTCAGCTTGGAACCTACGACTGCACAGATCCATACAATTTTGAGATGGCAGAATTTGAATTTTACTCTGAACTCGGAATCACTTCATTTCCAAAAACTTTCAGAACCTATTTTAAGCATAAGAAAGACAATTCGGAAAAGTATCAAGCTTGGATGGCAGAGATTGGAGACCGAAGACTTGAACCTATTAAGGCTTGTCCTAATAGCTAATTTCCTACCACAAACGCATTATACATCTTTCAGTTGTAATATTCAATAGATATCACAAAATAAATTTGATTTTTCTGAAAATAGTTAGATTTTCACTTGTGATCTTCCAGCCGCTGCATTTTCTGCAGCAGTTCCCCGGCAAGCTCCCCGCCGGGGCAGTTGGCGGCATCCAGCAAGCGCCGGACGCTTTCCGCCTTGCGGACCACATAGAAGCGGGCCCGGGTCTGACACTCGGGCGGCATATCCTCATAGCACGCCAGGGCGGCGCGGATGTGGGTGCAAAAGCTCTGCATTTTGTCCATAGATCATTCCTCCCAGGGCTTTGGAGTGGGCCGCGTGCCGGTGAGCACACTGGCGGGCATTCCGTCAATGATGGTCATATCGGGGTCCATGCTGACTGTCTGACTGTTTTTCATTTCATTTTCCTCCTTTTTTGGCAACATTTAAATCTTATGTACCAAATTTTACCATGCGCCGGAGGAAAATGAAATCTGTGTAATTTTTGTCGAATGGCGCAGAGTTTTTCTGCGCCATTTTTCTTTTATAACACGCTGCGTTTAGGGGTGATAAGCATGAGTTATTTTACCGCTGATCAAATCGGGAAGGCGCTTTCAAAAGCGCGGGTATCCGCCGGGCTAAGTCAGAGAGAGATTGCAATCCGCGTCCAGAAGGGAGAGCGGACAGTGCAAAGCTGGGAAAAAGGTGACACAAGCCCAGACAGTGACGAGATCATGGATTGGTGCACGGCCTGCGGAGTGTCCCCCATCACGGTTTTTATGGAAGTTATGCACCCGGATCTGTACGCAGTGCCAGACGGGCAGAAAGAAGATGCAGCCATAGATAAGGAACTGCACACGCTGGTGCAGGCGCTTCCACCGCTCACCCGGCGGCTTCTGCTTTTTGTGCTTAAGGGCCGACATGGAAGCAGCCCGCCTGCGGTTATATCTGAAATGGCCGCAAACCTCCACTGCCCTCTCAACAACAGGGTCACTGTGTGCGGCACCATCATCGATCAGTACAGCTTTGCCAAGATCAGAGGGCTTGACCCGTGCCCGGACGAGCCGCATCCTCCGATAGAGGATTTGAAAGCCAATTACGCGTCAGGGCGCACAGCGTCAGAGAACGGCGCTTTGGGCTATATAGGGCGCAGAAAGGAGTAGCGTAATGAAATGTATCAGATGCCATGTAAGCATCCCGGATAAGGCTCTATTTTGCCCGTGGTGCGGAAAGCAGCAAGATGCAACGTCCGCTCCCGTGCATAGAAAAAAGCGCCGCCGTCCAAAGGGGAGCGGCAGCGTGTACAAGCTGAAAGGGGTCCGGGCAAGGCCCTATGTAGCCGTGACCGGGAAAAAGGAAGTGCTGGGCACATACGGAACGCCCGGGGAAGCCGTCCAGGCGCTTGACGCATACAACGCCCAGAACACCCCGGCAGAGCGTCTGAAATGCACTTTTGCGGATGCCTACGAAAAATGGCGGGCACAGCCGAAGTTTTCAAGTCTCAGCCGGGACATGATAAATGGATACGAGCTGGCTTTCAAAAAAGCCGCTCCGCTGTACAGCCGACAAATGCGAGAACTGAAAGCGGAGGACTATCAGCAGATCATAGACCAGATGGTCGCAGACGGTCTCTCCCGCAGCTCATGTGAGAAGCAGCGCACCCTTTTCAGCCAGCTATGTGAGTGGGCAATGGCCCAGGACATCAT
>OHFI01000524.1_pt1 | contig 14994 bp, 12 predicted proteins | sample 1567431 | NCBI WGS metagenome assembly OHFI01 (sample SAMEA3879569, study PRJEB24766) | human gut metagenome | biome: human-associated habitat; feature: feces | place: USA | collected 1985/1987 | reverse complement strand
GCCCGGACTTCTTCCGTGCCGCCAAGCTCGTCCAGCAGGATAAACTGGGGCGAGAGGGTGCGCAAAGCCATCTGGACAGCCATTGCCTTGGGCAGGCCTGAAATTTCATCAACGGCCATGGTTTTCTGCTCGTAAGGAACGGTGGCTCCCGGGCAGATTTCCCGGCGTTCATCAATGACGCAGACGGTTTTGTCCTGTGCGGCCAGTGCCTGCGCTATGCTGCGCAAAAGGGTGGTTTTGCCGCTGTCCACGTGGGCCAGCAGACCGATGACGAGTCGTTTCATTTATACAAACTCCTTAGAGAAAAACTTTCTGCAATCCTGAATGAGAGCTTTATCGAAGGTTCTCTCCCTCCGTCTGCGCTGTCGCGCAGCCACCGCTCCCCTTCTGGCACTTCGTGCCACCTCCCCCGTATCGGGGGAGTCTGTCTCGCAGAGGGAGGCAAGAAAAAAGAGCCCCGCGGGGCTCTTTTTTTACATCAATGCGCTAAGACGGCATTTTTTATTTTCTTGTACACCGCATCTGCTGCCAGCGGCAGAACCAGACCCGCGGCCGTGTAGGCCAACCACCAGACACCGCCGGTAAAATAGACGGGGAAAGCCGCCAGCAGGTAACGCTCCCCGCCCGTGGCCAGCAGGCCCAGCCATGTCACAAGCTTAAAGCTCAAAAAATGCAAAATCACGATCGGCATCGTGGCGCGGCCCAGATAGCCAAGCACGGCGCTGACGCGGGGCAGGGGAGCCGTCAGGCAGGCGGCGCTGCGCACCAGCACCCAGCCGGCCATGCTGGCCAACAGCAAAAATGCCGGGTTGGTATAGCCGTTGCCCGCCAGCCCGACCGAGCCGAGCCGCCGCAGCACCAGCAGCAGAACAAAGGCCGCTGCGCCAGCCGCCGCCCGGTACAGCGGGCGCACCTCCGACCGCGCAGTGCGGCGCAGCACCGTGCCAAGGTAGAACATCCAGTAGCAGCTGGCCGCAATACCCAGCCCCCAGACATTCCAGCCGATCTGATTACAGTGCCAGCCGACCCAGAGCAGCACGCCGGAAAGCAGCCCCTGCGCAATCAGCGTATCACCGCCGTGCAGCAGCTTTTGCAGCAAAACCTCGATGACAGCGTACAATAGGGAGATCTGGAACAGTGCCTGTATGAACCACATCGCGCCGCCCAGCTGGGTGCCGCCGTCAAATACGCACCAGTGTACCGTGCGGCCAAGGATGTCCTTGATGCTCACCGGTGCTGTGACACTGTTGCCCGGGATCTCCGCGATCCGCGCATCGTCCGTCAGGATGTTCAGCCGCAGAAAAAGGTTGTTGCATACCGTAAATACCGTGTTGGCCGCCACAAAGGGCAGCCAGAGGGTCACCAGCTTGCGCTTAGCAAAATGTACCAGCCCGCCCCGCAGGCTGAAAAACCACCCGCTGAGCATAAAAAACAGCGCCATGTGGAATAAATAAATATAATCCGTGCCCGGAAACCCGGAATGTCCCAGCACCATAAGCACAATGCCGATGCCGCGCATACTATCTAGTACAGGGTCGCGCTGCTTTGCCATAAGTTACAACCTCGCTTTTACAAAAATACCGCCCACGGTCGGGCGGCAAGGGTCACTGCGCGTTTTTGGCGCGGCATTTGGGGCAGATATACCGGATCGTCAGCGTGTAGCCGCGGACCTCGGTGCCGATGGCGGCCTCAATATCGCGGATCAGCCCCACGACCGGCAGGTCTGCCAGCTCGCCGCAGCTCTCACACAACAGGTGGCCGTGGGGGCTGGGGTTGGCGTCGTAGCGGTCGGGGCCGTCGGGCATCTCCAGATGGCCGATCTCGCCGTCCAGCTCCATCAATTTCAGGTTGCGGTACACAGTGCCGCGCGCAATGTGCGGCATGGCCTGCCGCGCATGGCAGAAGATTTCGTCAGCGGTCAGATGCTCCGGGCATTTTTCACGCATGATACCCAAAATCAGGGCGCGTTGGCGGGTCATGGGCAGACCTCCTTACCAAATTTAAGATTAACTCTTATTTAGATACTACACCATAACCGCAGCTTTGTCAACCGTCTGTTGTGTGCGGACAGCGTCGTTTCCTGCCTGCTGTACCGGTCGGGTGCAGTGCCGTGCCGCAGCAGCCACATATCAAGACTGATTCTTATTTAACGAGGAGGTATCCCTATGGAACTGAGAGGCAGCAAGACCGAGAAAAACCTGTGGGAGGCATTTGCAGGCGAGAGTCAGGCCCGCAACAAATACACGCTCTTTGCCGCCAAGGCGCGGCAGGACGGCTACGAACAGATCGGTGCGATCTTTGATGACACCGCCGACAATGAGCGTGCGCACGCCAAGATCTGGTTTGAGCTGTTGATGGAGAACGGCGAAATCCCCGACACGCTGACCTGCCTGAAGATGGCCGCCGCGGGCGAGAACGAGGAGCACACCTCGATGTACCCGCGCATGGCCGCCGAGGCAAAGGAGGAGGGCTTTACCCAGATCGCCGCCCTGTTCAAGAAGGTTGCCGCTATCGAAAAAGATCATGAAGAGCGCTACAAGGCTCTCGCCGCCAACATTGAGGCCGGTAAGGTCTTTGCGCGCGAGCATGAGCAGGTCTGGCAGTGCCGCAACTGCGGGTTTGTCTATATCGGCCGCCATGCCCCCGCCAAATGCCCCGTCTGCACCCATCCCAGAAGCTATTTTGAACTGAAAAGCAGCAACTATTGATAACGATGGGGCGGCCGCGTGCCGCCCCGTTTTTGTTTACCGTACCTATTTGTAGGGGGTCGGCGTCCCCGACGACCCGGCAGTGCGGTAGCGACTATCACGCCTCTACTTTTTTCGAGATTTTGCTTGACATCCGCTCCCTGACATGCTATATTGTCTATGTTAGTTATTGCTAACCTTGCAAATTTCCAATTTGCACTTATCACCCGCCCTGCGCGGTTCTCTCCCCGTACAGGGCGGTTTTATGGAGCGCTTGGTTAGCAAATACTAACTATCATAACGGTAAGGAGCCATCTCATGCAGGAACGCACCTACGCTACCCCCAGCCCGCGCAGCTTTGCCTGTGATCTTGCCACGCTGTGCGCCCCCACGCTGGCAGGGCTCAAGCCCGCCAGTCTCTTTCGCTACCAGCCCGCCCCCGGGCAGGATGCCGCCGCTATGGCGGCTGCATGGCATACGGAGCTGTCCCCCCGCGGGGTCACTGTGCAGGTGCTCAAGCAGTGTCCGCGCACAGGGGCTGTCCTTGTCTATGTATACCGCCCCGCGCGGGTGGCAAAGCTGTTGGCTGATGACCGCACGCTGGCATTTCTGGCAGGGGAGGGCTACACCCCCGGCACAGCGGACGAGCTGCTGGCGCAGCTGGCCGAGCGGCTCTGCTGTGAGCAGGATTTTCCGCATGAGATCGGCGTTTTTCTGGGCTACCCGCTGGCGGATGTCATCGGGTTCATCCAAAACCGCGGCAAAAACTTTACGGCGTGCGGCTACTGGAAGGTCTACACTGACCCGGCCGCTGCGCAGGCGGAGTTTGACCGCTACAAAAAGTGCGAGCGCATCTACGCCCGCTGCTATTACAACGGCACCCCGATCAGCCGGCTGACCGTAGCCGCCTGACGATGCACCACATACTATCTAAAAAGGAGTCCTTTATCATGAGCAAAATTGCAGTTATTTATTGGAGCGGCACCGGCAACACCGAGGCTATGGCAGATCTGGTTGCCAGCGCAGCGGCTGCCGCCGGTGCTTCCGTGGATAAGTTCACCGCGTCCGAGTTCAACACTGCCTCCGCCGGTGATTACACCGGCTTCGCACTGGGCTGCCCCGCCATGGGTGCCGAGCAGCTGGAGGAGAGCGAGTTTGAGCCGATGTATCAGGAGCTGCGCGGCTCGCTGAGCGGCAAGCCCGTTGGGCTGTTCGGCTCCTACGGCTGGGGCGATGGCGAGTGGATGCGCACTTGGGAGAGTGACTGCGACAGCGCAGGGGTGAACCTCGTTTGCGAGAGTGTGATCTGCACGGAGATGCCCGACGACGCGGCACTTGAAGCCTGCCGCGCCTTGGGCAAGGCGTTGGTGGAGTGAGAAATGATGCACGCCGCTGACGATTGCTTCAGCGGCAGCTTGCGCGGTTTGCATTTGCCAAACAGCCTATCCGAAAAGGCAGGGACACCTTTTGCGGTGTTCCTGCCTTGCGCTGTATGGCGAGTATTGAAAAAGAATATGCGCAAGCATCCAAGACAGGTGAACAGAGAGGCACTGTGTTGAATTGGGCAAACAGAAAAATCGCAAGCCTCATTGACAAACTCAATATGCTCGGTTATAATATACCAGCAGTATATACTACCGGTATATCGGGGGGCGCCAATGGAACGTACAGAGACTCAAATAAAGATCCTTGAGATTGGGAAAAGAGAGTTCTTGGAGAAAGGTTTTAAGGACGCATCTCTAAATAAAATCGTCGCGGAGGCGGGCTTCACGAAGGGTGCCTTCTACGGCTACTACCCGGATAAGACCGCTCTGTTTGAAGACCTTGTGGGCGAGACCGCAAGCGAGCTGCTCACCCGCTTCAAGGCGGCACAGGATGATTATTTTGACCTTGTCCCGGAGGGGAGAGCAAAAGACAGTCTGGAGCTTTCCACCCAACACCTGCACGAGCTTGTCGCGTTCATGTACGACCATTTTGACGAATTCAAGCTGATCCTCTGCCGGGCGGAGGGAACGGGCTATGCGGATTTCATCGAGGTGCTGGTGGAGCTGGAGGTCGATCGATCCGAAGAATACTACGCCCTCCTCAGAAAAAACGGTATGCTCTCCGGGAGCATGACCCGTCAGCTTCATCACATGATCACAAGAGCTTACTTTACGGCGGTGTGCGAAACCATCGTCCACGACATGCCGAGAGAGGAAGCCATGAAATACGTTGATGAACTGGCTATCTTTTTCCACTCCGGCTGGAGCGGACTTTTAAGGCTCGAATGAGCCTTAAAAAAATAACCATCGGTTAGTCGTCTCTAACTGGCGCGGCGCATCCTCCAACAAACCTATATATTTTAAGAAAGGAACACGGAATATGAGCAAACAGAAAAAAGAAAAGCAGCCGCCGGTGCTGGGCAGGCTGCTGGAATACGCCGGAGGGCATAAGTGGCTGTCCGTCTTGGGCTGCGGGCTGTCCGGCGTTTCGGCGGCGGTCGGCATTTTCCCGTTCGTCTTTGTCTGGTACGCGGCCAGAGGCATTTTGACGCCGGGAGGCGGCGTTCCGGCAGGGCTTGCCCGCTACGGCTGGTATGCGCTGGCGGCGGCGCTTCTGAGCGCGGCGATCTATTTCGCCGGCCTCATGTGTACGCACCTTGCGGCCTTCCGGGTGGCGACAAATATGCGAAAGGCGGCGGTCGCCCATCTCATTGACCTGCCGCTGGGGTACTTTAACGCTAACCTCACGGGGCGGCTGCGCAAGCAGATTGACGACAACGCGGCGCTGACAGAAACGCTCCTTGCCCACACCATCCCCGACGCGGTGGGCGGGATCGTAACGCCGATACTGGCGGTGGGACTGCTCTTCGTCTTTGACTGGCGCATGGGGCTTGCCTGCCTGATCCCCATGATTATCGGGCTTGTCTGCCTGATGAGCATGATGACCGGGACGGGCATGAAGTTCTTTGAGGAATACCAGCGGGCAGGAGAGCGCATTTCCGCCGAGGCCACGGAGTATGTCCGGGGCATCCCGGTGGTGAAGGTGTTCCAGCAGACGGTTTACTCCTTCAAGAGCTTTCATGCCGCCATCCTCAGCTACCGCGACCTTGCCAGCGGCTACGCCATGATGTGCCGTATGCCCTACACCCTGCTTACAGTGGTGCTGAACGCCATGTTCCTGCTCCTTATGCCATTAGGGATGCTTCTCATCGGCGGTGCGGCAGACGGCTGGGCGGTGCTGGCCGATCTGGTGTTTTACATCTTCTTCGCGCCCCAGCTTGCCTTTATGATGGAGCGGCTGATGTACGCGGTCAACGCACAGATGGAGGCCGCCGAGGCAGTGAACAAGCTGGAGGCGATATTGAAGGAGTCGCCCCTTCCCGAGCCTGCGGCGGACAGCGGAAGCAAGCCCGCGGACAGCGGCATTTCCTTTGAAAACGTCACCTTTTCCTATGACGGCGCGGACAGGCCTGCGCTGACGAATGTGAGCTTCCATCTGCCGCAGGGGGAGGCGTGGGCACTGGTGGGCCCCTCCGGCGGCGGCAAGACCACCATCGCCCGGCTGATCCCGCGCTTTTTCGATGTGCAGGCAGGGGCGGTGCTCCTGGGCGGACGGGATGTGCGCAGCATCCCCACCGCGGAGCTGATGGAGCAGATCTCCTTCGTCTTTCAGGAGGTGCGCCTGTTTAAGAAGAGCATCCGCGACAACATCCGCGCCGCCCGGCCGGACGCCACCGAGGCGGAGATATTACACGCGGCGCAGCTTGCCCAGTGCAGCGATATTCTGGAAAAGACGCCGGGCGGGCTGGACGCCGTGATCGGTGCCAAGGGCGTGTACCTCTCCGGCGGCGAGATGCAGCGCATCGCGCTGGCCCGGGCGATTTTAAAGGATGCGCCCATCGTGGTGCTGGATGAGGCCAGCTCCTTTGCAGACCCCGAGAACGAGGCGAAGATACAAAAGGCCTTCGAGGCGCTGATGAAGGGCAAAACCGTATTGATGATCGCCCACCGCCTGTCCACAGTGCGGAACATGGACCGCATCCTCGTCATCCGGGACGGCGAGATCGCCGAGGAAGGAAAGCACGACGAGCTTCTTGAAAAGGGCGGCGTATACGCCGCCATGTGGGAGGAATACCAAAAGGCCGCGCAGTGGAAGGTAGGAGGTGCCGCATGATCGAACGCATCCGCAAAAAATACGCCATGACGGAGAAGGGCGCAAAAGACTATGTGGCCGCCGTGTTCTGGTCCGTACTGGTCAACATCAGCAAAATGCTGCCGGTGGGCGTGCTGGCCGCGGCGCTCTCCGGCATCGTAGAGGCGCTGACAAACGGCACCGACCCAAGGGCGGGGCTTACGCGCTTTCTGGTGGCGGGCGTCCTTGCCCTCGCCGCGCTCTTTGTGACCTTTCTGATCCAGTACAAAGCCCTATACGAAGCCACCTACCGGGAGAGTGCCAACCGCCGCATCCGGCTGGCAGAGGTGCTGCGCCAGCTCCCGCTGTCCTTCTTTGGAAACCGGGACCTGACCGACCTGACCACCACCATCATGGGGGATACGGAGACGCTGGAAAAGGCATTCTCCCACTTTTACCCCGCCATGCACGGCGCGCTCATCTCCACGGCGCTGATTTCCGCAGGCATGCTGCTTTACGACTGGCGGATGGCACTGGCTCTTTTGTGGGTGGTGCCTGCGTCGCTGCTGATGGTCTATCTCTCCCGGCGCATGGAAAAGCGGCATATAAAGAAGGGCCTCGTCACCCGCCGCGCGGCCACCGACGCCATGCAGGAGGTGCTGGAGTGCGCGCCGGAGATCAAGGCGTGCAACCAGAAGGCGCGGTATATCGCCGACCTGAACCGCAGGCTGGACGAGGCGGAGCAGGACACCATCCGGGGCGAGCTGTTCACAGGCTCCGTGGTCACGGCGGCACAGTCCTTCCTAAAGCTGGGCATCGCCACCACCGTCCTCACGGGGATAACGCTGATGAGCCGCGGCGATCTGGCGCTGATCCCGTTTCTGATGTTCCTTATCGCCGCCACCCGTGTATATGACCCCATCGGCTCCATGTTTGCCAACATGGCCGCGGTTTTCGCCTGCGAGGTGCGCATCGAGCGTATGCAGGAGATCGAGAACGAAAAGCGCATGACCGGCCTGACCGAATATGATCCCGACGGCTACGACATCCGCTTTGAGCACGTGACCTTTGCCTACCGGGAAAAAGAGGACGTGCTAAGAGACGTTTCCTTTACGGCGAAGCAGGGACAGGTGACGGCGCTGGTGGGCCCCTCCGGCGGCGGCAAGTCCACGGCGGCCAAGCTGGCAGCCCGCTTCTGGGATCCGGCGGAGGGAACGGTGCGGCTGGGCGGCGTGGACGTGTCCACGGTGGACGGCGAGGCACTGCTGAAAAACTACGCCATCGTATTTCAGGATGTGGTGCTGTTTGCGGATACCGTGATGGAAAACATCCGCCTCGGCAAGCGGGACGCCACCGATGCGGAGGTGCTGGCGGCGGCAAAGGCGGCGCAGTGCGACGCCTTTGTATCCAAGCTGCCGGACGGCTACCATACCCTGATCGGGGAAAACGGCTCCCGGCTCTCCGGCGGTGAGCGGCAGCGCATCTCCATTGCCCGCGCCATCTTGAAGGACGCGCCGGTGATTTTGCTGGACGAGGCCACGGCCTCGCTGGACGTGGAAAATGAAACGGCGGTGCAGGCGGCGCTGTCCGGATTGATCAAGGATAAGACGGTGCTCATCATCGCGCACCGCATGCGTACCGTCATGAACGCCGATCAGATCGTCCTGCTCTCCGGCGGCCGCGTGGTTGAGATGGGCTCTCCCGCGGAGCTGCTGAAAAAGAACGGCCTGTTCCGCCACATGGCGCAGCTCCAGAGCGAGAGCATGGAGTGGACGGCGTAGAAAGTTGCGGGATAAACAGAATTCCAAGTGCAATATTGGAAAACGAAGTGTCGAAAACAAGGAGGAGTTTATGAAAGAAACAAATAAATGGTCTGTCAGGGATGTGATCACCACGGTGCTGCTTTCGGCGGTGCTGATCGTGATCCAGCTCGTCGTCAATATGGTCTGCATGGCCAACGACTTTGTCAGCATGGTGCTGTCGGTGGGGATCACCATGTTCCTCTGCGCGCCGGTCTATATGCTCATGGTCAGCCGGATCGGCAAGCGTTTTGTGACGCTGATCTATATGACGATCCTCGGCGTGATTTTCCTGCTGATGGGAAACTGGTTCTTGCTTCCTTATTATGTTCTTGTGGGAATCCTCTGCGAGGCGATTCTCTGGAAGGAAGGCTCCTGCCAAAAGCCGAAACGGCTGACCGCCGCCTGGACGGTGGCGAGCCTGCTGTACAACGGGGTCAATCTGCTGCCCATCTGGTTCTTCTGGGACACCTACTACGATTTTGCGCTGGCAAGCGGTATGGAGCAGAGCTACATCGATTCCTATGTGCGTTACTACACCTCTCCCGGCTGGCTGGCCTTTATTCTGCTGTTTACGACGCTGATGGGCTTTTTAGGCTGCATGGTGGGCAGTCGGCTGATCCGCAGGCATTTTAAGAAGGCCGGCGTTCTATGAGAGCGGACGCATCCTTTGCGGTGCCGGTCAAGCTGTGGGCGCTGCTGTGCGTCTTTGCCGGAGTAACCATCGGCGGGAATGTGCTGCTCACCTGCATCCTGACCGGCGGCGCGCTTCTTTATCTCGTCTTACAGCGGAACTTCCGCCTTGCCGCGTCCTATGGCTGCTTTTATCTGCTGCTGGCGCTGCTGCTGTACGGCATCCGCTTCCACGGGCTGCACATGCCGGTCTTTTCGGAATTTTATGTTCTGATGTTCTGGAATCTGTCACCGATCTTTCTGGTGTCATGGGATCTGATCACCACGCCGCCGGGAATGCTCTCCGCGTTTTTATCCCGCCTCCGTATGCCCACCCCGTTCATTCTCGGGCTTCTTGTGGTTTTTCGCTTCTTCCCTACCATGCGGACGGAGCTGAAAGGCGTAGGCAGGTCCATGAAAAACCGAGGGCTTACCGCGGCGGGGCAGCTGCTCGCGCATCCCGTGCAGAGCATGGAGTATGTGCTGGTTCCGTTTCTCCTTCGGGTGTTGCAGCTTGCCGATCAGCTTTCCGTTTCCGCCGTTGCAAGGGGCGCGGAGCGTCCGGGCGTGCGCGGCAGCTATTATGAGAAAAGGATCGGGGCGCGGGATCACATCGCGGCAGCCGCATGTGCGCTGGTCACGGTTTCCTATTTGGTTTTGGAAAGGAGCATGGCATGATCGAGCTTACACACGTTTCCTTTCAATACGAAAACTCAGACAGAGGCGTGCAGGACATTTCCCTTTCGGTAAAAAGCGGCGAATGCGTCGTGCTGACGGGGCTCTCCGGCTGCGGCAAGACCACCGTGACAAGGCTTGTCAACGGGCTTGCGCCGTCCTATTACCCCGGAGCCTTCAGCGGAAGCGTGAGGATAGACGGCAAGGACATATCAAGGCTTTCCACATGGGAGATCGGGCGTTTGGTGGGAAGCGTTTTTCAGGACCCCAAAAGCCAGTTCTTTTCCTCCGAGCTTGCCGGAGAGGTAGCCTTTCCCTGCGAGAATTACGGCCTGTCCACCCGGGAGATACGGGAGAGGACGGACGCCGCCATAGAGGCGTTGCAGCTGTCCCGTTTGAAAGACAGGGCAGTTGACATCCTCTCAAGCGGAGAAAAGCAGCGGGCGGCCATTGCGTCCGTATATGCCATGAAGCCAAAGGTCTTTGTGTGCGACGAGCCGACGGCCAACCTCGACGCCGCCGGGACGAGGCAGCTTGCGCAGACCCTACGGCAGCTAAAGGAGCAGGGCTTTACCCTGCTCATCGCGGAGCATCGGATCGACTGGCTGATGGGGATCGCAGACCGGTTTTTATATCTGCGGGACGGCAGAATAGCGGCCGAGTATACACCGGAGGATTTGCTCCTTCTGCCAGAAGCAGACATCTTAGGCATGGGTCTGCGCTCTCCGCACGAGGGAAAGAGCCTTCCCGCTCCCTCCGTATTGGACGAAAGCCCTGCCGTCTTGAAGACAGCAGGGCTCTCGAAAAGAATACGCAAAGAAGTTATTTTTGAGGATATTTCGCTGTCCGTTCCAGAGGGCAGTGTGACCGCCATAACGGGGCAAAACGGCGCGGGGAAAACCACCCTTGCGCAGATCCTCTGCGGGCTGACAAAGCAGACAAGGGGACATATTTTAATAGACGGGAAAAAAGCAAGAGCGGTCGTCCGGCGCAAGGAGATCTATTACTGCGGCAACGACACGTCAACACAGTTTTTTACGGCAAGCGTGGCGGAGGAGCTGCTGCTGAATACCGAATTGACAGAAGAAAACAAAGACCGTGCCAGACACTTGCTGAAGGAATTTGGCCTTTACGAATACAGGGCTGCGCACCCGTCCGCCCTGTCCGGTGGGCAGAAGCAGCGGCTTGCCATTGCCTGCGCCATCTTTTCCGGCCGCAGGATATTGATACTCGATGAGCCCACCAGCGGCCTTGACGGGCAGAATATGCGCCTCGTTGCGGAAAGGCTGAGAAGCGAAGCACGGAACGGCAGAACCATTCTCGTGATCACCCACGACAGGGAACTGATCGAGAGCTGCTGCGATAACATTGTGGAGGTTGCTGCATACCCCAACGGTGTTTCGCACGGATATTTCCCTTCTTCATCTGCTTGATGAAGTTGTAGAAAAAGAGAGGTTCATCCTTGAAGAAAGCACATTATAAAAAATCTATAATTGCACTGTTTGTCGTGTTGATGTATTTGCTAATATCGGTTGCGTTTGCCAAAATCTTACCATTAGCGGTATTGCAAGATCTCACAAATTCAAATATAAAAAGACGCATATTGTATGATGCTATTCAGGCTGCTGCTGTAATTCCTTTTGCGACAACATATTTTCGCAGTGCAGATTTCAGAAAAACAGAGACACCTTCCAAATGGATACCTTGGGGGCTTATTGGCGTTTGTGCCATATTGGTAACAATAATTCTGCCTGAGAGGGTATACGCCTTTTGGTTTTACTTAATTATTGTTGGATGCGGAGAAGAATTTGTTTTTCGAGGTTATTTGCATCGAGAGTTGCGAAAAACATTTAATTTCAAAGTATCCGTCATCCTGGGCGGATTAGTGTTTGGATTTGCACATGGATATTCACATTTTATGGTTCTGGGTGGACCAATTACCGGTATTCTTAGTGAGCTCGGTGGTGGCATTGTTGGAGCACTGGTGTTCTCCGCGATATACGAAAAGAGCAACTCAATAGGCTGGCCAATTTTGATTCATACTTGTTTGGATTTTGTGGGGTATCTGATATAGGCTATATTTTCGCAGGTATTGTGCTTTAAAGAAACTATCTTTGCGGTTAATACCTATTATTAGAGCCTGACGCAGTTAGCCATACGGGATAGACATTTTGCTCCAACATTCATAAAGAACTTGATTCTGACGGTGCTTTTTACAATTCAGATGATTCGATCAGTTCCATTGAAATAGGAAACTCAATCCGACTGCCAAATTAGCGCAAGTTCTCTGCATTGCCTTAAATAAGAGGCTTGAAGACAGGAGGGGACTATGGAGAATATGATGCTGTTGGTTTTGGGGATATGTATATCCGTCCTCGGTATCAGTAACTTCTTTCTTATTGCGAATCTCTTCTTTGTGACCCTTGGCGGGAATCTCTTTCTGTACAGCTAAAATCTCGTTGCAGACCGAGCAGTGCTTGCCCGCGGTTTTTCCGGGCTTGGTGCAGGTCGGTTCTACCGCAGAATCGATAACTTCGGTGTGACCCTTTGCGGGAATAACTTCCATTCCGGAAAGTATTGCTCCGCACTTCAAGCATGTTTCGCCGGCCTCGCGTCCGGAGTCAGTGCAGGTAGCATCTTTTTTCTCATGTTCAACAGGCTTATGACCTGTTGCCGATATTGCCTCGGTTTTGGTCTTTTGACACACCATACAAGTGTATGTCTTGACACCCGCTCCTGTGCAGGTGGGCTCTGTTGAAACAGTTCCGGCATTCCACTGATGTCCTTTTGCCGGAGTTACTTCCTGCTTGACAAGAACTTCGTTACAGACCGAGCAGTGCTTGCCCTCGGTCTTTCCGGGCTCTTCGCAGGTCGCCGGAACGGCAGGATCGACAACTTCCGTATGACCCTTAGCGGGAATAGCCGTGCCGGTGCCTATTTTCTCGCCGCAATCCTTGCAGTAGGTGTCGCCGGTATAGCCGGACACGGTGCAAGTTGCGTCCTTAGCGTTGCGGATTTCGGTATTTTTATGATCGCAGGGCTTGGCAGTTCCCCACACACCGTTGACATAGTTGATGGTATCGCCGGCCTTGGCGGTCTTCGTTTCGGTGTAGAAGCCGTCGGCGTTGTGCAGCTTGGCGGCGGTGATGGGGATGGTCACTGCATTATTCCCGTTCGCATTATACTGATAGGTCGCGGTTTCCGTGCCAGGTGTACCCTGCTGAACATATTTGCCGGTTCCGTTGCTGGAGCAGATGTCTGCGCCGCCCTTGGTGGTGTAGATAGCACCAATAGCCGTCAGGCTGCCGTTTACATCCACCTTGGCATCCTTCAGATCTGCATTGGTGCGGTTATAGGCTTTACCGGGCGCATAGGCAACAGACTTGAACTTGCAAGGACCCCAGACAAAGTTATCGGAGTTCCATTCGTCGCCGTCATAAACGTAGACATTCTTACCATTGGAGACCGTCAAGTCAGCACCCTCAGCAATGCTCACTTCGACACCTGCCAACAGTGCGGTATCCTGGTTGATGGTGACCTTTCCAGACTGAATGTTAATAGAGATGTTGTTGGTGATGGGGAGTACATAGCTTGCGGAGTCGACACTCATGCCCGCCAACTTCAGAGAAAGGGTGTTCAGTTCCGCCTCGCCGTTCACAGTCAGAAGCAGACGATCCGTCTTTTCATCGTAGTCTTTGGTGAAGCTGCCGGAGGTTACTTTGAACATGCCGTTGTTACCAATAAAATTGATGGAGGTGGTATATGTGGTACTCATTGCATAAACGCCGCTGAAAACCTTCTCGTTGGCGCCCGCATTAAGAGTCAAGGGAACTTCAATGTTCTGAACGAAATACTGAGAGAATGGAAAAACATTATGGTGCATGTTAGAGGAAGCACTACCGCCGCGGAAGTCTGCGATTTGATAGAACTCATATACGGTTGCGCCGGATTCAGCCAGCACAGAACCGCTGCCGGAGATAAAGCCCCATGCATAGAGATTTCCGCCGTTCTTCACCGTGATAGAGCTGTTATCCGCCATTTTAATATAGCCATAATCGCCCACAGGACGACCCTGCTGACCGCCGCCAGCTGCAAAATATCTGCCGCCCAGGCTGATGGCACCGTTGACGGTGATGGAAGTACCTTCGCTCATCGTCAGCGTCCGGAATGCCTTAGACGCCGGTGTTGTGCGGATTGCCGCAGGAGAATCTGTATATAGCGTTCCTGCTGCATCAAAGGGAATCAACAGAGTAATGCCCGACGGAATGGTATAAGTACCGCTGATTGAGCCATCGGTAGCCAAGGTGATCTTGGACTGTTTATTTGCCTGCGCATAAGCAACTGCTTCGTTCAAATCTGCAAACCGTTGACCGCCAGTCTCAAAAAGCGCAACGGTTTTGATTGCAAATTTTGCTGTGATTGTGCAGTCGCTTTCAATATTCAGAGCAGTGCTTGCGGCAGTTGCTATGCACTTGCCGGTGGTCAGGTTATACCAGCCAAGGAACTGATACCCCTCTGCCGGAGTAGCGACTACCTGGTAGGCGGTCATAGAGCTCTGGGTATTGGTGTACACCTCGGTGATGTCCTTATCGTTCACGGTATATGAGCCGTTCTCGGCAGGCTGGAAGGTCACGGTGGCGGTCACATCGGACACCAACTTCACATTGGTCATGGTAATCTTGGTAGCAGCGTCAGTACTGCCGGACTCGATGTAGACCTTGACACTGGCATTGGGCGCCAACTCCTTGGAGAATTTACTGCCCTCCGTGACCTTAGTCCCGTCCACCTGAATGGTGCCGTTGTTCTGCGCAATGGTATAGTCAAAGGACAGTGTTGCCTTTATACGCCTCTTGTTGGTGATGGTCAGTGTGGAGTTGTAGCTGGTGTCACTACATGTTCCTGCGACAGAGACAACTGAACCAGTGATTGTTGTGCCTGTTGCACTCCACGCATCGTCTGCATCACCAGAAAAGCTCAGACCGATGTTGGTATCACTCAGACCTGTCACAGTACCACTGGTGGCTGCAAATGCAGGCAGCGTAATG
>OHFI01000521.1_pt1 | contig 15014 bp, 10 predicted proteins | sample 1567431 | NCBI WGS metagenome assembly OHFI01 (sample SAMEA3879569, study PRJEB24766) | human gut metagenome | biome: human-associated habitat; feature: feces | place: USA | collected 1985/1987 | reverse complement strand
GCTATGCTGACGGCAACCCGACCCCCACCACGCTGAAAAGCGACCTTACGGAAGCCCTCAAGGAGTTCAACACCGGAAAGGGCGAATCGCTGACCCTCAGCGGAACGCTGGTTGAGACTCCCGAAGGCATGGAAGTGGACGGAGCCGAAATCAACGGCTGGGAAGAAGTGAAAGGTGATGATGTAAATGCTGATTTGTAAATAATAAAATTATAGATATAATGAAGACGAGATTTTTTACACTTGCAACGCTCGCCCTCGCACTGGCAGCCTGCAACAACGACAACGAGAACCTGAACGGTGACCCCGTGGCCGCCCAGTTTACCGCCAACATCGCCCCCGCCACCCGCGCCAGCGGAACCACCTGGACTGGCGGCGACCGTATCGGCATCACCGACATCGGCAACGATTCCCAGTACGGCAACGTGCCTTTCATCCTGAAAAACGGGAAATTTGAGGCAGAAGGAAAGGTTATCTATATCGAAGATACAAAGACCCATACTTTCCGCGCCTACTATCCGTACAACACGACGGGAGGCATCCTCGCAGCCACGACCGATGCCACGGCGCAGCAAAACAAGCCTGCCATCGACTTCCTCTTTGCTTCAGGAGCCACGGGAGACAAAAACAACCCGGTAGTAAGCTTTACCGACAAAACCGCCAAAGGCGGTGAAGACAACTCCTTCCACCACCGCATGAGCCAGATAACCCTTACCTTCGAGGCGGGCGACGGCGTGGATTTCAGCGTGGTCAAGCCTGAACGTTACACGCTGGACGGATTGTTACTCACCGGTACGTTCAACACGGCCGACGGTATTGCCACCGCAGACAACGGAGTACAGACCGGAGAACTGGCCATGAATCTGGCAGACGGCAATCTCACGTCATCGATCATCCTCTTCCCGCAGACAGTTGCATCCCTGCCGTTGGTTGTGAATTACAAAGGTCAGGAATATCATGCCACACTCACCATGCCCGAAGGCGCACTGCTGGCGGGCAACAACTATACCTATACCGTCAAGGTACGCAACAAAGTCCTTGAAGTCAGCGAAGCCACCATTGCAAAGTGGAACGATATAGACGGTGGAGATGTGGGTGCTGACCTGTAGGATTTTAATAATTAATCGATTAGAATAAAGAATTATGAGACATAGATTATTTATCCCCGCAGCCACCGCACTGCTGTTCGCCCTCGCCGCCTGCACGCAGGACGAACTTGCTGATGATAACCGTCTGCCCGAAGGTGAATACCCCGTCGTCATCCGTGCCACCGGACTGTCCGTAGAAGCAACGCCGCTGGCAGCCCATTCCACCCGTGCCGCTGTGGACGGCGACTGGCAGGGCGTCACTTCCGTGGCACTCAAGATGGGCGATGCGGTAAAGGAATACACCGTAACGGCTTCTACCGATTTCAAGAGTGCCACGCTTTCACGCGAGAACGCCCCGTACTACTGGACCAGCCGCGACCCGATTACCGTATCGGCATGGTGGCCCTTCGACAATGCCGACATCACACAGATGCCTGCCGTGAAGGTGGCCGAAGACCAAAGCAAATTGACTGACTTCCAGAACAGCGACTTCATCTCTGCTGAGAACCGGAAGGTGGAATTTAACAACCCGACACTCGAATTTACCCACCGCACGGCACGCGTGACAATCGAACTGAAGCCCGGCACGGGATTCACGAGCGTCGCTGGTGCCACGGTGAGCCTCATGAGCCTGTCCGCCGATAACGGCAACCCGACCGCCATCAAGACCTACAACGCAAGCGGCAACACCTACGAGGCACTGACCGCCCCGCAGACCGTTGCGGCAGGCAAACCGTTCGTCAAGGTGGAACTCGGCGACGGCACCTTCTACTTCCGTCCGCAGAACAACGTCGTATTAGAAGCGGGCAGCCGCTATAAATATACCGTTAAGGTGAACGCCACCGGCTTGACGTTAGAGGGTTGCACCATCGGCAGCTGGGTTGACGGCGGCGGCGAGAGCGGCGAGGCTGAGGATTTGGGCTACATCTACGACAGCAACACCAAGACCTACACGGTCTATAACGCCAACGGCCTACTGGCATGGAACAAAGCCATACAAAAAGATGAATCGATAAATTGCACCCTCACCGCCGACATCGACCTGACGGGTAGGGAATGGACACGTTTAGACACATGGCCAGGCTACTCCGGCGTCTTTAATGGGCAGGGACACAGCATTACGGGATTAAACTTTTCAGCAGCGAGGTTTGGACTTTTTCTTTTTTTTAAATCAAAGTGGAGTGATAAAGAACCTACAACTCATAGATGTGAATCTGGATGGCAGTAGTGGAGGAGCTGCTGGAATGGTGGACCGAAATCATGGCCAAATCATTGCCTGCTCTGTGACGGGAAAACTTACTGTACATAGTGGTGGTATAGCCAATGCAAATTATGGCGATATCATCGCTTGCTGGTTCAACGGCACATTGAAAGATGAGGCTGGCTGTGGAACTATAGTGCGTTTCAACTACAAGAATATAACTTCCTGTTATTGGGGAGGCAATGCCGAGCAAGGAGTACTCCGTAATGAAGGAGGAACGGTAGTTGCCACGAAGGTAGACGGCGCGACCGTGAAATGGCAGACAGCCGTCGACGGCATGAACACCGCCCTCACCGGCAACGACTACCAGTGGACACTCGGCACCGGCGGTCTGCCCGTACTGAAAAGAAACAATAAAAACCCCTAAACAACACGCATCATGAAACGAACAAACATCCATATATTCGCAGCCCTCGCCCTGCTGTTCGCCCTCGCCGCCTGCACGCAGGACGAAGCAGGCTTCCTGTCTGAAGGGGCGGAAGGCACACCCATCGTCTTCACCGCCACGGGGCTGAACCCCGCCGCGACAGCCACCGCCGGCACCCGTGCCCCAGCGGATGGCAATTGGACGGGTGTGCAGAGCGTGGCAGTTCTGATGGACGGCACGGTGAAGACGTACAACGTGACGCCCTCCACCGTCGATCTCACCAGCGCCACGCTGACCTCCACCGACCCGTACTACTGGACCAACCACAACGACATCACCGTCACAGCGTGGTGGCCCTACACCGCTGGCGAGACAACCCCACCTGCGGTAAAGGTAAAAGCCAACCAAAGTACCCAGAAAGACTTTGATGGCAGTGACCTCATCGTAGCCGACGGACAGACGGTGACCTACGGTAGCCCCACGCTCCGCTTCACCCACCGCACGGCGCGAGTGACCGTCGTTCTGACGGACTACACCGAGGGGCTGGCATCCGTGCAGCTGACGGGTCTCTCCACCGAAGGCGGCAACCCAGCCGAAATCATCCCGTATGACAAGGGCAGCAACACCTACACCGCCCTCGTAGCCCCGCAAAGTGTAGCAGCTGGCACGGCCTTCATTACCTGCACCTTCACTAACGGCAAGACCTTCGTTTATAAGATGAAGAATGCTACCGACTGGCAGGCGGGCGGTGAATATACCTACACCGTCTCCCTCGCTGCGGCAAAAGACCTGGGCTATACCATAGAGAGCGACGGCAGCTACACCGTGACCTCCGCCGACGGCCTGATGAATATAGCCAAATTAGTGAACGGAGGTAAGAGCGACATTAACATTACCCTCGACACAGACATTGACCTCACAGGCAAAGACTGGACACCGATAGGCACAGACTACGACAACTCATACAAAGGCACCTTCGACGGTGGCGGCCATACCATTACGGGGCTGACCTTTACGACAAATGACGAATATGCGGGTCTGTTCGGCTGGCTCAATAGAGCTGGTACGGTGAAGAACGTGGTGATGGAGGGCGTACAGATAACAAGCAATCAAATATATGGCGGCAGTATTGGCGGCGTGGTAGGATATAGCTGGGGCACCATTGAAAACTGCTCGGTGTCGGGCAGCGTCAGCGGCACGGTGTATGTCGGCGGTGTGGTGGGTGCTCAAATAGGCGGTTCCATCACCGGATGCAGTTCCTCGGCCACAGTGAAGGGAACGGTCGATGTCGGCGGCGTGGCAGGTCAGACGAATTCGAGTGCCACCCTGACCGCTTGCTATGCCACGGGCAACGTGACCATAGAAATAAACCCCGCAAAGAATATCGCTGGCGGCAGTCTGGTGGGAATGAACGCAGGAAGCAGCCTCCTTGCCTGCTATGCCACGGGCAACGTAACCAGTACGGGTAGTAGCACTGGCAAAGTACATATCGGCGGCTTTTTGGGAAATAACTACACCACCGTGACCGCCTGCTATTGGAAAAACAATCATGAACAAGGCATCGGCTACAATAGGGAAAGCACCGGAGCCACGAAGGTGGACGGCTTTGTCGTTACCTGGCAGAAAGCCGTTGATGCCATGAACACCGCCTTGCAGAACGCAGGCTCAAAGTGGCGTTACGAACTTAAAGGAGCATTGCCTACCTTGAGGAAGCAGTAAGCCGTTGCGGACGGAAATGTTCCGCCCGCAACGAACATTAACCGAAGTATAACCCCAATAAAAAAGGAGGACGTGATGGAACACACGGAGAATCCACCATATTGGTTTTGGCATCAAGGCATTGTCAATAATAATAATATAGACTCCAGTGTAAATATGGAAGCTGTAAGCCGGACATTGTCAAGATTGGTGCTCATTAAAGGCAACAAATCAAGTAATTAAATAAAAAACATGGGACTTTTTCACAGAGGCAAGAAAAATAATGACGATGAGCCGGACAGTGTTCAAACCAATTCATTCTCTGATATTATGAATGGTTTGCAGTACGCCGTAAACTGTGCACAAGATACATTAAGCAATGATAGTTCAGATAAGGGACGTTAGTTTGCAGTACGCCGTAAACTGTGCACAAGATACATTACAGAATCATCAGATACAAAATCTGACCAGACTTTTTGAAGGAACAAATGCAAATAACGCAAATTGGAGTTTTAGTTAACCAATTATATTTTTCATCAACAAACAGTGTCGCTGCGATATAAAATATTTTTCGGCTATGCCATACTTATGGCGGTCATCGGTAGCATGGCCGCCATTCTCATCCATGAACCTGCGAAGTTCCACGACCTATATGCGTATGTTGAATAACGGTATTTACACAAACAGCAAATGAGCGAACAATTCGTTACCACTACCAAGCATTTCCGCAAGCTGCTTGCCGCAGGCTATCTGCTTATAGTCCTGCTGGTGGGCGGCATCATCTGCACGTGGCTCGGCGAATGGCGCGACTTGGAGTTGCTGGAACGGGAGAACCGTGAAATCAACCGCTTCCGCAAGGAAACACACGATGCGTATGTGGGTGTGGTGGAGTTGTCTCTTTTGGGCGAGTCGGTGCTGGAATGGGACGATAAGGATGTGGCGGCATACCGGCGGCAACGGATGACGGTGGATAGTATGCTTTGCCGCTTCAAGAGCCATTACGAATCGGTGCGCATAGACAGCGTGCGCCACTTGCTGGAGGACAAGGAAAAGCGGCTGTGCGCCATCATGGAGGCTCTGGAACAACAGGCGGACATCAACCGTCGGATAGCCAAGCAGGTGCCGGTGATAGTGCAAACGAGCAGGCAGGAAGAGCCGAAGAAACAGAGGAGGAAAGGTTTTCTCGGGTTGTTCGGCAAGAAACAGGAAGCACCTCCGACGACGACCACCACGATGCTCTACACACTGAACCGTGATATGATAGCGCAACAACGTGCCCAGAGCCATCGTCTGTCGGAGTATGCCGACAGCCTTGCCAGCCGCAATGCGGAACTGAACCGCCAACTGCAAACCCTTATCCAGCAGATGGACCACAAGGTGCAGGCTGACTTGCAGGAACGTGAGGCGGAAATATCCGCTATGCGTGAAAAGTCGTTCTTGCAGGTAGGTATCATAACGGGTGTCATGCTGCTGTTGCTCATTATTTCATACATCATCATTCACCGCTATGCCACTCGCATCAAGCAGTACAAACATAAGACAACAGATTTAATCGGGCAACTGCAAAAGTCCGTAAAACAAAACGAATCGTTGATAGCCTCACGCAAGAAAGCGATGCACACCATCACCCACGAGCTACGCACACCACTGACTGCCATACATGGATATGCGGAACTGATGCAGGACAACGAAGAAGAAAAGATAAGCGGTTATGCGGACAATATCCTGCAAGCCTCCAAGAGAATGACCGACATGCTCAACTCCCTGCTTGACTTCTTCCGCTTGGACAGCGGCAAGGAACAGGCGAATGTCCGTCCGTTTCGTTTGGAAAACATCGCGGAGCTGTTGCAAACGGAGTTTACGCAACAAGCAGAAGCAAAAGATCTTAAACTTACCATCGAGTGCCCGGAGGGTATTATCCTGAATGGCGACAAGGAGCGCATCATACAGATATGCGACAACCTGCTGGGCAATGCCGTCAAGTTCACGAATGCCGGAAGCGTTTCACTTGTCATAAGCTATGACGGCAATAGGCTGACCCTTGTAGTAGAGGACACCGGAACCGGCATGAGTGCGGAAGAACAACAGCGAGTGTTCGGAGCGTTCGAGCGGCTTTCCAACGCCGCCACGCAAGACGGTTTCGGATTGGGGTTAAGCATTGTGAAACAGATAGTCGGGATGCTTGGCGGCACTATACGCTTGGAAAGCGAAAAAGGAGAAGGCAGTCGTTTTACTGTGGAGTTGCCAATGAACACTGCCGATATTGGTATTGAAGAACAGACAGCCGCAAAAAGTCTGGCTCATATAGAAAGACCTTATTCTGTCATCGTATTGGACGACAATCCGATGGTATTATCCATGACAAAGGAAATGTATGCTGGTATAGGTGTGCATTGCGACACGTTCACCACTATTGGCGATGCAATGGAAGCCATGCGGCAGCACACATACGACCTCATGATAACCGATATGAAGATGCCGGAGATTAACGGCTATGAGGTGTTGGAGTTGTTACGCTCGTCAAGTGTCAGCAACTCGAAAGAGATTCCCATTGTCGTGGCGACCGCCTCCGGCAGTTGCAGCGAAGAGGAGCTGTTGGAAAATGGATTTACCGCCTGCCTGTTCAAGCCATTTTCCATTTCCGAACTGGTTGCTGTATCAGACAAATGCCTTTTGACAAGTACGGACAAGGATGAACTTCCCGACTTGTCCTCTCTGCTTGCATATGGTGACAAACGGGCGATGCTCGACCGTTTGATAACCGAAACAGAAAAGGATATGCAGGCTGTCCGGGAAATCATGGAGAGGAATGACCGCAAGGCGTTGGACGAATGGATGCACCGTCAGCGAAGTTCATGGGCTGTTATCCGTGCTGACAAACCCTTGTGGAACCTGTATGAACTGCTGCATCAAGAATCTGAATGTTCCGAAATGGAATTGCGGAAATGCGTGGATGCCATGCTTCGTATGGGAACAGTTATCATAGAACTTGCGCAAAAGGAAAGGAGATTGTCGGATGAAAGTATTTGTGATTGAGGACAACCCCGTCTATAACGATTATGTCTGCAACCTGCTGAAGAAAGACAGCTTCGATACTATGTCGGCATATAATCTTGCCACTGCCAAGAAACTATTGGCAAAGTCAGAGGTGGATGATATTGTCGTTGCCGACCTACGCCTCCCCGACGGTGAAAGCATAGAGTTGTTACGGTGGATGCGTGCCAACGACAAACAGCAGGTGTTTATCGTTATGACCAATTACGGGGAGGTGCATACGGCAGTGGAAAGTATGAAGCTCGGCTCAAAGGATTACATACAGAAACAGTTGTTGGAGGATAAACTGATACCGCTTATCCGCACCCTGCAAAAAGAACATGAAAAGCGACTACAATGGAACATTCCGATATTCGTCCGGCAGGGCGAAGCCTATCAGAAAATCAAGAAACGTGTGCGCCTTGTAGCCACCACCCGGATGAGCGTGCTGATACTGGGCGAGAACGGTACGGGCAAGGAACATATCGCACAACATATACACCAACAAAGCAAACTTGCCGATAAACCTTTTGTGGCAGTGGACTGCGGAGCCTTGTCCCCGTCATTGATACAATCCGCCTTCTTCGGACACGTCAAGGGCGCGTTTACGGGTGCCGAAGCAAACAAGACGGGGTATTTTCTGGAAGCGGATGGCGGCACGCTGTTCCTTGACGAAGTGGGCAACCTAACAATGGAGATGCAACAGATGCTGCTCCGCGCCATACAGGAACGCCGTTACCGTCCCGTCGGTGCAAAGGAGGACAAAACAGCCAACGTGAGGATAGTGGCTGCAACCAACGAGGATTTGCAGAAAGCCGTAACGGAAAAGCGGTTCCGGCAGGATTTGCTCTATCGCTTGCAGGAGTATGTGATAACCATGCCGCCCTTGCGCGACTGCCCGGAAGACATCATGCCATTGGCCGAGTTCTTCCGTGAAATGGCAAACCGTGAGTTGGAACGTGAAGTAAAAGGTTTTGCCGCATCTGCCCGTAATGCCCTGCTCGCCCATGCGTGGCCGGGCAACGTGCGCGAGTTGAAACAGAAGATACAGACGGCAGTCCTGCAATCAGAAGGCGATATGATAACCGAAGCCGATTTGGAACTTGACAATGAACCGTCCGCTACTTCCGCTTGTTTTACATTGAAGAGCGGGGATGAAGAAAGAGGACGTATCCTGCGTGCTTTGAAACAAGCAGCCGGTAACAAGAAAATGGCTGCAAAGATACTGGGTATCGGCAGGACAACGCTGTATAATAAATTGGTAGAGTATGGATTGAATGAAGAAAACTGACCGGAGTATGGCTGTAAATGGCAATAATTGATTAACTTTGCAATTGTATTTCAGAAAATAGCAGGCGATTGGGTAACTTTTCGCCGATGATATAGACATAAGACCGCAAGGCGTTTCGAGCGAAAATCTGGTAAATTGAAACTACGGAGACGATTGCGTGATGCTTATGCTATGCCTACGCATAGCGTGCATTCACGTACTCTCCGTAAAGGCTTTACCAGAGCCATCGCTTGAAAGTAGTGTGAATTGCACGCTACTTTTTTGCCTCGCCAAAAAGGAAAGGAAATACGTTATGGCGAAAATACAATTACTTGCCGTTATCTCAATAGATGGCTGTCCGATGAAACTGCATCCCCGGAAGCGGTTGCTTCAAACCGAAGATTACGGTATGGATGAAATACGTGCCAATGCCCTGTATAAGCTGACATCCGACTATTCGGTATCCGTGCTTCAAGAATGGAGGGAGGAAGGTGGAAGCATTTGCCATTTGTTGGAAGTAACTGCCGGGAATACCGAATATGCCAACGGACTGTTACGGATGAACGTGATAGATGAAATCATACTATACGTTGTTCCAACCATCGACGGAAACGGAGCGCATTTTTTCAAGTCAGCACTACCTATGAATGACTGGCGGCTTATGGAGAACAAAACTTATAGGGACGGAGTAATCCGGCTTACCTATCATAAAGAGCCACGGGCATAAAATGTTCAGATTATGAACATCTTGGCGGGATTTCCGTGCTCAGAAAGTGAACACATGTTCAGAATCTGAACACATTTCACAAGGGATGCAATCAAGGATAAAATTATTTTTGAATTTTATCTTTCTGAAAAACAATGTAGTACAATTTTCTCACAATCTTTTCTCGTGTTTAGGGCTATGATTTGCACCATATATCAGTGTGCGCACACTGATAAACAAGTGTAAACCCTCAAAACAGAAAAGATAATGAACCATCTCATACTGGCGGAAACACAGTTTTTCGCCATGATAAACGGAAAAGACAACGGTAGCACGGAAACGGCATACGGCGGATTCGTGCAGGAAGTAATAAACCTGTGCTACGGCGGCAATGATGCCAAGCATATTATTGTGGCGTTGGCTTTTGCCGAAATCGAATTACAGCACCATCCGCAGAACTTGTCGGCATCGGAGGAGAATGTCGTCACTGTGTATATCCGCAAGGCGTTATCCTTCATCCGAAAGATGCAGAAGATGGTATCCGCTTCTGCAATTACCTCCGTGCCACCACTAACATCCACATCCGAAACCAAAGCCACAGTCCCAGCCTTGCAATGGACCGGTAATGCCGTCGAGTTGGTAGAACTAATCTATGCCCTCTACGCCACCGGCTGCATCAATGGCGGCAAGGCTTCGCTGAAAGAGCTTGCTCCTGTCCTCTATTCCTTTTTCGGTGTGGAGTCCAAAGACTGCTACCGCTTCTATACGGACATCAAACGCAGGAAAAGCGACAGTCGCACCTACTTCCTTGAAAAGATGCAGGACAAACTGAACGCGAAGATGCGACATGACGATGAATTGGAGCGGATGAGGAGATAAACGAATGCCAAACAAAGGATAAGCGGCCGGATTATACGGTTTCTTATCCTTCTTCATTTACAATCACTCTATTATCTGCCGGAAAGCCGATTAAAATCATTAACTTTGCAAGTATTAATCAATGACGGATGAAAATAGATAACCTCGAAATATTGAACGGACTGATTGCCGGAGCCGAAGGCGGGACAGTTGAGTTCAAAGAAACTACCGGGCAGTTGGAGCGTGGAATGGAAACTCTTTGTGCCTTCTTGAACGGTACGGGCGGCACGGTGCTGTTCGGTGTAACCGACAAGGGAAAGATTATCGGTCAGGAAGTGAGCGACAAGACGAAGCGCGATATTGCGGAAACCATCAGACGAATCGAGCCGTTTGCGACCATTGATATATCCTATACAGACATTCCGGGAACGAACAAAAGTGTTATAGCTTTATCAGCGGAAGAACAACGATATATGCGCCCGTTCACCTATAAGGGGAGGGCTTATCAACGGATAGAGAGCGTTACATCTGCCATGCCGCAGGGTATATACAACCTGTTGGTTATGCAGCGAGGCGGAACCTATGCTTGGGATTCCATGCAAAATCCCGGCTTGAAAATATCCGACCTTGACGAAACGGCAATCTTGGGCGCAGTACGTGGAGGAATCAGAGGCGGACGTTTGCCGGAAGGTTCTATGCAGGAGGATGTCCGAACCATCCTTGAAAAATTTGACTTGTTGAATGATGGAAAGCTGAACAATGCTTCCGTTGTCCTATTCGGACGGAACTTCTACCATTATCCCCAATGTCTGCTCCGTTTAGCCCGGTTCAAAGGAACGACAAAAGATGAATTTTTAGATAATCAGCGTGTGACAGGCAATATATTCAACTTGCTGGATGCTGCAATGGCATTTTTCTTCAAGCATTTGTCCCTCTCCGGTAAAATTGAAGGTTTGTACAGAGAAGAGGAACTGAATGTGCCATATAAGGCATTGAGAGAATGTTGCATAAATGCTTTTGCACATCGTGTTTACCATCGCCCCGGCAGTTCAGTCGGGATTGCTATCTATGATGACCGCGTGGAGATTGAAAACAGCGGAACATTTCCGCCTGATATTACCATTGAGAAACTGTTGGGTGGCCACAATTCCGAACCACAAAATCTGATAGTAGCCAATGTGCTGTACAAAAGTGCAGTATTGGAGAGTTGGGGACGTGGCATAGCCCTTATGGTAAACGAATGTCGCCGTGTCGGTATTCCGGATCCGGAGTTTCATACCGACGGCAATGCTGTATGGATTGTGTTTCATTATACAAGAACTACAGTAGGACAAGACCCCACAGCAACCCCACAGCAACCCTATAGTAACCCCACAGTAACCCCACAGTTAGGAAAACTGTTGTCTGCTATTGGGAACAACACTCTCTCTGCTAAAGAAATCATGGAGAAAACGGGAATGAAAGATAAAAGGAATTTCTTAAAGAACTATATCCATCCGGCAATAAATTCCGGTTTGGTCCTTTCACTTTATCCCATAGGCTCCAAGAGTCCGCAACAGAAATACTATCTTACTGATAAAGGTAAAGGTTTCCTGCAACAATAACGGGTATGGCTAAAAAGAAGAAACATAAGAATGATGTAAAAACTGATTTACCGATAATCATGGATTATGGTATCGGCAGTATATCCGTTTATGACCCGGCAGACATAATGCCATACAACGAGCCGCCAATTAGCGAACAAATCCGCTTCAAGAAACTCGGCAAAGAGATGAAATCCGAGTTCAAGTGGCTGGTATCTTCCGTAGTGATTGAGTATTGGCAAGAAAACCGACAGATACCTTTCGGTGAAGAAATGTCGAAACTCAGAACCAGACTGTTGAGAATGTTTGCCGAAGAATACAGCATACTGCTTAAAGACGATACAGAGCTGAAAAATTATTTGCTGACGCTTGCCATTACCACCATCAACAAGCATCTCAAATCTGAGAATAAAAAGAGGGTGTCAAAACTCTCTTTTTAACAAAATTACCCTTGCTACAGATATCTGTGACAGGGGTAATTTTCATATTTTGGGTGTTTTGACACATCCCCTTTTTCACATATAAAGGAATCTGTTATTTCTGCTGCAACAGGTGTTTCAAGTTTTCATCATTTGCGATACGTTCCAGTTCCTCTTGAACAATCTGCTTCACTTCCTCCTTGATGCGCCTGTAATTCGCCTGAACCGTTTCTTTCATGCGGTCGTTGCCGTCCCCGTCCGTAAAGTCGGTAATGACGGGGATTTTCTTGTAGGCTTTCTCCTCGCGCCTCACCTTCTCGGCATCCACGACAATCTCGCAATGGAAAATCTTCTGCTCGATACGCTCGTTGAAGTTGTCGGACACCGAACCAACAAACATACCCTGCGTCAAGCCGGAAATCTTGCTCGGCGGGATGAGTGAATCCATCTGCGTGTTGATGGAGGTGGAAACATCCTGCCGGTTGATGGAAATGGACTGCCGTTTCTGCAACACCTTACCGAAGCGTTCGGAAAGCGTCTTGGCGGTTTCACCCACCACCTGACCGGAAAAGATATTGCCGACGGTGTTCATCACGACCTTCGCTTCTTTATCACCGTAGTCGCGCACCAACTGGCTAAAATCCTGAAAGCCCAGACACACGGCAACCTTGTTGCTTCGCGCGGTGGCGATAAGGTTGTCCAACCCCTTGAAATAAATCGTGGGCAGCTCGTCGATGATGACCGACGACTTCAGCATCCCTTTCTTGTTGATGAGTTTCACGATACGGGAGTTATACAGACCGAGAGCGGCCCCGTAGATATTCTGACGGTCGGGATTGTTGCCCACACAGAGTATTTTCGGTTCTTCGGGGTTGTTGATGTCCAGCGTGAACTCGCTGTCCGACATCACCCAATAGAGCTGCGGGGAAATCATCCTTGACAAAGGGATTTTCGCGCTTGCTATCTGCCCCATCAACTGCTCCGCAGCCCCTCCGAGCCATGCGTCCATGAACGGAGAAAGATAGTTTTCCAATTCCGGGTAAGAGGTCAGTATCGGGAAAATATCCTCATAGCGGCGGTTCAGGAACTCAATCGCATGGGGGAACGTGCAGTATATGCCGCCTTGATAGATTTTGAGATACCATATAATGCTGGCAAACAAAATAATAGGTGATTCCACAAAGAAGTCGCCCTGCTTCTGCACCCACGTTTTATTGAGGTTGAGCATTATCGTATAGGCACTCTCGTAGGCATCCGTAATATCCTCCATGAAATCCGGGTGGATGGGATTACAGCGGTGCGAGCGTCGCGGGTCGTCGAAGTTTATCACATAAAACTTCGGCTTCACCTTGTAACCCTCCGGGTGGTTCAGCAGATGGTTGTAGGCGATTGTAGATAAGTCGCTGAATTTGAAGTCATATACATACATCGAAAAGCCCTTTTCAATCTGCTGCTTGATGAAACTGTTTACCACCGCGTATGACTTTCCACTACCCGGCGTACCCAACACGATGGAGGCACGAAAAGGATTCACCACATTGATCCAGCCGTTGTTCCAACGCTTTTTGTAGTAGAACCGTGTCGGAAGATTGACCGAATACTCGCTTTCGATAAGCCTTGTTTCCTGCATGAAGCTCTCGTTCTCGTTGTTGAACACATCATCCATGAGGTTGTGCTTCAACAGGCGGCTCAACCACAGACCGCCCATCAGCAGGAATACATAGCCCGCGCCAACGGTCAGGATATACAGTCCCGTCACCGCCTCCACCGGCAATGGCAGGGCCAGTATCCACCAGTTGAGGAAGAACAGCACGAAGCCCACGGCAAGGACCGCCCAGATTTTCCCCCACGTGATTTTCTCGCCCTTCACGCCCTTTGTCCCCAGACAGGACAGGGCAAGCAGGAGGACGGCAAATAGTTTCGTGTAGAGGATGGAACGGAACAGCCCCGCCGTGCGGTTGAAGTTCATCAGTATCCTGTCCACCACACCGATGTCCACACCCCAGAGCCGTATGGCTTCATAACAGAACCAGTACACGTTCATGACCACTAAAATAATACTCACGGCACGCAGAAAATCCATGATTTTCGCCAACGCCCTCAAATCGTCTTCTTGTTGTGACATACATTGATTTTTTTGATTGTTGATATTTTCGATTACATTCCCAAGCCCTTGCGCTTCTTCTTTTTCTTCTTGCGCTGCATCGCCCGGATGAAGGCTTCCTCCTCGGCGTCCACTGCCGGACCTTCGGGGGCAAACAGGTTCATACCACCCGAATGGTTCTCGTATTCCCCTCCGGAATATCCTTGTTTGTCCTCTTGTCCCTCCACCATAACGGAAAGCGGAATCGACGGCTGTCCAGCGTAAGGCTGCGTGAAGTGTTCCTGCAAGGCGTTGGCGGAAAGTTCCTTGCCCATGCGTGAGCCGTTCAGCACGCAGCCCGTACGGTGGTCGATGAACGTGGCTCCGTAGATGCGCCCTTCCTCCGTGTAGCGTAGTACGGTGTCGATGCCCTTTCCTTTGAGGGTGGCTACAAACTTCTCCTTGTCATACGTGCCTTCCAGCACGGAAAGGACGGTGCGTTTCGTCATGTCGGCAAGTTTCCTCTCCTTAAACTCCTGCTTGGAACGGGCAAACTTCTTCTGTACGGCTTCATAGCCGACGGACTTCCCGAACAGCGAGGACTTGAAAGGATTGCCGACCTTGTTGCCCTTGTCGTCCGTGACGGAAT
>OHFI01000517.1_pt1 | contig 15072 bp, 7 predicted proteins | sample 1567431 | NCBI WGS metagenome assembly OHFI01 (sample SAMEA3879569, study PRJEB24766) | human gut metagenome | biome: human-associated habitat; feature: feces | place: USA | collected 1985/1987 | reverse complement strand
ATTAGTTATTATTTAAAAAGGTTAGTGTATCATGGTTGATAACAGGCACAAAAGTAGTAAAATTTATATCAGAAAAAGGAAGATTTCAGTCCATTCTTTTCCATAATCGTACAAAACTCCGCCTCAATGGCAGATACTTCTACTTTTAGTTTGCTTATTAGCCACAATTCTTCACTATTGTCAGTCCCAAACCCGCAGTTTGCCTTAGAACGGATAACCGATAGCGAAATGCAAGGCAAGACTGTCCTTGAACTTGGGAATATTATAGTATCCCGACTTACCGGTATCATACGGATCGTGCAATCCCACTCCACAATCCAGACGGAAAACCAGAAAGTCCATATCATAACGCAAACCGGCTCCCGTACCCAAAGCTATCTGTCTGGCAAAGTTCTTTAAAGTGAACTCGCCGCCTGGACGGGACTCATCCTTACGCATCAGCCACACATTACCGGCATCCAAGAATACGGCTCCATGCAAATCTCCGATAATGCGGAAGCGGTATTCAACATTAGCTTCCATACGTATATCACCCACATGATTGATGAAAGAATACTTATTTTCCTTATCCGGAGCATAACTGCCCGGACCTATGCTACGTGCAGAAAAAGCACGCACACTGTTGGCGCCGCCGATATAGAACTGTTCGGTATAAGGAGCCGCCAGCGCATTTCCGTACGACCATATCACGCCACCGGCAATGCGCGATGCAATCATCTGGTTTTTGTCTATCTTATAATGATAGCGGAATTCGCTGTTTACCTTCAGGAACTGTGCAAAAGGTACCCCGAAAAGCTTCTTTCCTTCCTCACTGAACGGCTTGCCGAAAATACGGTAGACGGCAGAAGTCAGGTTACCGGCCGACGCAACGGTGGTCTGCCACCAGATGGGGTTACGCTTGCCGCGCACGGAAGCGTTGTCATAAGTATAGGTGTACTCCATGGCAGGAATGAACTGGTCGCGCAAACTAACGTAGAGTGCCGGATTCTCGGCACGCAACGTATCGAAAGCGGCAGTAGGATTGCGCAGTACATTGAATGTCAACCGGAAAGGAGTTATACTGTGCCTGGAAGTCGATTTGGGCTGGAAGTCATAAGTGACATTACCGCCAAAAGCCAACAGCTTATAATACTTGGCACGGTTCATCTGGTCGGCATATAAACGGAAAGTCGTTGTAGCCGGGAAGTCATACTCACGGTCGCCCATCCTAGGAAACACCACGCGCGGAAAGATAAGCGAAGTGGAGATACCCAGTTCATAACTGTTCATCAAGGAAGAACTTGCCTTGCCCGTCTGCCATTCGTACGAACCGTTCAACTTCACATTCCAGCTTTCACCGCCACCGAAGACATTGTTCTTCGTCACCGTAAAAGCGGCACCCGGTCCCGTCTGGTTATTGCTCTTCATGGTGACATTAAAATCCAACTCCGCATCGTAGGGTTTATCGAGCGCGGCAATGACCCTCACATCCAATGTATCAGACACAAACGCCGTATCACGCGGTATATACTGCATCTCCGCATAACGGAAAATACCGACGCTTGCCAGACGCTCCTGAATACGGGTCTGACGGTACAAACTATACAAACTCTGCATAGAACGCTGGCGGGCAATACCTGCGCTGTCCTGTATCTGACGTTTCCGCCGATAACCTTGATAGTTCAACCAACGGTAAAGCATGTTGGGACGTACCGGAGGTTTGTTGTAGTAATGTATGGTCAAGCCTTTGTAATCCATGCTGTCATTGGGTTCCTGCCCCTGCTTTCCAAGAAGATAGACGGATTTACGCCCCACACGGAACTGCTTCTCGGCTACCTTTGGCATACCGGGAACGGGAATCAAGCGCATCTGGACATGCCCATTGGGAACTATCATGGTATCGGCCTGATAGGTCAGGTAGTCGGGACGGAAATAATAACAGCCCACATTACGCAGCAGGGTACTGATACGGGTACGCTCCCCATCCAAATCAGCCACATTGAATTGTTCTCCCGAACTGATAAGGGAACGTCGGCGTCCCAGCTCCATAATGCGAGTGGTACGCTCGCTGAAACCACGATAATATACCGTATCTATAAAGTAGGGGTTACGCATGTTCACCGTATATTGCAACTTTGCCTTCAGCGAGTCCTTCGGGTCGATAAATGTCTTGTAGCTGACGCTTCCGTTGAAATAGCCATAATCGCGCAGCAAGTTAACCGCCGCCTTCTGGCGTATATCGGGATTCACCGTAGACATAAGCACCGGAGTGGCGGCAAATTTATTGAATATCCACTTTCCGAATCCCTTCTCATACTTCTGGAAACCATTGTAAATCCACAGTCCGAAAGGAAAGGGATAGCGGATAGTAGAGCTTCCCAGCAACGAATTGTTCGGTGCCGTAGCAAGGGCGGCTTCCACCTCTTCCATAGCAATCTCACCAACAGACGTTTCACTGCGGTTCAATACAATCATCGGCTTTTGGCCGGTATAGAGTATCTCCCCCTCGGGCAAGTGCTTCGTGGTGGAGCAACCTGCCAGAAATATCAATCCTGCAATATATAATATCAGTCGTTTCATATCACATTCCTACTTTTTCATATCGCTATTTTCAGCCTCCGGTTTTATCTTTTTCTTCCTGAAGATGAAGAGTTCACTCAATCGGTCCATCTTCCGGCGCAGCACAAGGCCGACACCCGTTTCGGTTATCTCACCGTCGAGTATGCTTTCGTAGTTTTTATTATGGAATACACGGACATATCGAGTACCCGACGCATCAAGACGGTATTCCAGCGATATATTGTCAATGAATGATTCCGCATCGTTCGTGGCATTGGCCCCGGTGGACACTTTTCCACCGATGACTATCTGTACGCGGTCGTTGAAGAAACGCTGGGAATAACGAAAACTGAAGTCTTTCTGCGTGTCACCCGTTTCAGCAGAGGTACGGTCTTCCACACCTACACTGATATTGGCGCCTTTTATACCTCCCGCCAAGGAGTTTATCTGGCTCTGAAGCACTGAGTTCAAGGCAGCTCCCATTGACAAACCTCCTCCTTTGGCACCACTGTTCAAGTAAATACCCGTGGCAAGCATGGCAATGGCCTGCTTGCTACGCTCTTCTGCACCCATTGCCTGCAGCTCATTCTCTACTGCGGCATCTTCGGGCGCCGAAATATCGAATATCAAATCGGGAGCGTCAAGCCTGTTCTTGATGGAAATGGAAACATCGAAGTTCACCATGCGCGAACCGTCCCCGTCACCATCGGCCACAGAAGCACGCATACGTTCCGTAGCCTTTAGGCTCAGCGTAGGATTCATAATATTCCCCCGCCAATCCACATAACTGCCGGGATTGAACTGAAACTCCTTCAAGGGGATGATAGGCAGCGAATATTTCATGACGCCACCCGAAAGGGTATAGCGTCCGGTAAGGCTCATATCCCCTTGGGGAGTATACTGCATATTCAAATCACCGCCACCTTCCAGTTCGATGTATTTGCTGCGGTCGGGACTCAAGTCAGCACGAAGACGGACAGCATCGTCAATATGGACGGACATATACATTTCCAATCCTCCCAAAGACATGGTAGGAACCTCATCCGCTTTTACCGACGTCGTATCGGTGAACGAGGTAAAGGTAACCAGCCCGCTGAGACGGTCTTCCACCGTTAAAGGGGAATCGGTCAACACGTAGGTTACGTTGGTATTGCCCAGCAAATTCATGTTTCCACGCATCGTGAGCCCGTCAAGCGGCCCCTTCACCGTGGCATGCAAGTCGACGAACACCTTTCCATACACCAGACTTTCGCGAGTACGCGGTGCATCCAGCAACGTATAGTTCTCTGCCAGCAGATTGAGGTTGGCAGTAGGACGCTCCATATTCCGGAAATCAACCTTACCGTCAATCGTAAACGGATTCTTGCTGGTGGTATAAATGGCAAACTTATCAAATATCAACTGATTGTCCTTTATCTGTACCGGACGGTTGTCGAACCAGTAACGTGCTCCCGCCTGGCGTGCATAGACAGACACACTGTCCAAAACAATATCACCATGCATCTGAGGCTTGTCCAGCGAACCATAAATATAAAGCCCTCCATCAATATCTCCGGTAAAGGCCACCGTTTGGTCAGGGATGAATGCATTGGCCATCTTCAATGGAAAATGCTCGAAACGGGTGGACACTTCCAGGGTATCCTTTCCGTTCTTCTGCGTCAAGATACCGTCGGCGGTCATCACTTCTTCATTATCATATGTAAAATAGGTATTCAGATAGTGCGTATTCTTGTCGCCCGGCAACCAGGTAGCCCCCAGGCCGATGTCTCCAACCGGTTGGCGTTCGTAGGTCAGTTTCTCTACATTGGCTTCGGCGGACACCTGCAGGGAAGTGGCAGTCTGTATATAATTTGCTTCGGCGGAGAACAATCCCGTAAGCCGGGGCATATAAGGAAGTACCTCCGTAAGTTCATCCAGGCGCAATCGGCTCAGTTCTACGTTTATATTCTGCAAGGAAAGGGTATCATTCTTGTCGGATTGCATACGGAAACACAGACCATCGTCGCTGTCCATATCAATATTGGCATAGACGCGCATATTCTTATGCAGATAAATCCAGTTACTATTGTCCGCAAAGTGGAATTTACGGAAAGCGATAATCGGCTCGGCAGGAATAAGGTTCAGCAGCACACCATTACCGCGACCGTGTCCTTCGGTCAACGGACGGGCATTAATACCGAATAGAACACCGGTCTGCCCTTTTCCATTCACATAATCCACAGTCAGTTCCGCATCTTCATTACGGACTTCACCCGTCAGTGTGCTACGGAACACAAACTGCGGGTTCTTGGGACCGTTTATGACACCACCTTGCAACTTCATGCGGGCAGTATCCTGCTTCACTGTAAAAAATATCGTATCGAGCTGCAAGGAGTCCATGCGCAATCCGTGAACAGCTGTACGTCCATTGATGCCGACTTGCGGAGTAAATCCGAAGCTCAGTTTGAAATCATTATAGGAAATACCCTTTGCAGCCAGGAAATAGCTGACGGGATTCTGGTTACCGGCTTCCAGATGCATGCCCGCTGAAGGAAGGACTTGGCGCAAAGCGGCATGGTCCAAACGCCGTTCATCAATCTGCTTTGTCAGGATAGAGACAAATTTATCCGACTGTTCCATCAACCTCTTCAACGTGCTGTGAGCGCGGAAACGCAGATTCAAGTCACCGGCATCAAGCCTCAACTTGAGAGAATCATGACGTGCCTCCGCTCCCATTGTAAAGGCAAACGGGTGTTTCAACGGTCGGGGCACCAAACCCAGCTTATGCAGATTCACCTCTTCCACATTTAAATCCAAAGCGCCATCCAGATAGCTGCGGTCAAGACGCATATCCGCATTTCCCTGCATCTTGAGAAGGACATTATCGCTGGCAAGACGGACGGTAGCAACGGATGACTTGAGTCCGGCATGCACATCTACACCGGAAATGTCCCAATGGCCATACTGTAGTTTTTCCAAGGAGGCATTCAAAGCGGCCACAGTTTTTCGTGATGCCACATCCACCCCTTGCCCCTTAGCGGACATCTTTGCCGTAAGAGTATAGATAGAGTCCTTGGGCAGGAAGTGATGCACCTGCAAGTTGTTGATGGCAAGGTCGGCATGGTAGGCTTCCGTAGCAAGATTATAGGCGGCGTCCAAATTCAAGGCGCCTTCCTTCTCCTTCAGTTTCAGGGCGGCAGTGCACTGCGCCCCCTCCATACCGAGACGTGCCGCAAGGTGCATACTGTCCGGCACAATGATGGAGCCATCGGGAGCAATGTCAGCTAGTCCGGTCAGGAAGTTCAAGTTCTGCGTATGCATTTCGAAGTCCATGCTTCCATTGCGTTTCACACTGTCGGTCAAGCTCCAGAATTCTCCTCCCCCACTCAACGAAAAGGCTCCGGGCAGCTCAGCCGTAAAACGGGAAATCTGCATCTGCTTCAGGTTTCCTTCCGTACCGGCATGAATCACCAACGGACGGAATGGATAGGCTTCCTTGAAAGCTTCCGGCAAGCCACCGGCAAAAAGCAGTACATCCTGTTTGCCGATACGGGCATTGAAACGGGCTGTCAGACGGCCGGTGGTAGGTATATTTATCAGTTCCCAGTAAGTCTGTGCCGTAAGGTTCATCTCACTATGAGGTGTCAGCAACTTCAAAGAAGGGATACGGATAACGGTAGAATCGGCAAACAACCGTCCGGTCAGGGAGGTGACGCTCAAACCGGAACGCTCATACATGGAAAATTCCCGGATAACGGCATTCATATCTCTGCCGTAGTACATCACAGAATCAATGCCCAGGCGAATGTCGCGAAGAGCAATGTGCGAGGGGTCGAAGCCTATCGCACTCCCCGGGCCACCGGTATCATAATTGACAGAAGTTCCAGTCAGCAGGAATTTTCTCCAGCCATAGAACTGGTGTTTCAGGTCGGCAGCAGCGTCCGCAATCTCAGCATCTCCTATATGGGCTTTCAGCCCCATGGAGTCCAATGGCATCTGTAAATCGACCGAGACGTTCTTCAACTTCAGAGTATGGAGTGTGACTTTCCAGTTTAACGCAGTGTCAGTAGTGTCCTTGGGAGTCTCAGTGGTATCTGCAAGCATCACCTGCACATGGGTATCGCTCAATTCTATATTATTGAGGATGGCATCTTCTTTTGTAAGGTCTATGCCATGGCTTTCGAAAAAGAAATGCCCCAGTACTCCTTTGATGCACATACCTTCCATTAAATTGGAGGAGTTGACAGCAACTTGTTTCAAGGTAATGTCATCCACCTCCACTTTCCCTTTGAGTAAAGGCCATGCCTGTACCCGTACGTTCAAACTTCCAAGATTCAGCAAGGTATCGGGATGCTGCACATCAACAGCACTGTCGGCAGGCTGTACCACCAATACACCGCGGACCAACAAATTCAAAGGAAAGCGAAGGTCAATCCGCTCCACGGATATGTCCATACCCGTAGCACCTGATGCAATTGCCGTAGCCTGCTTCCGTATCAAATTCTGTACGGGAGGCACATAAAGCAATATCATCAATATTATAAACAGTATAATAGGAGTAAGCAACACCCACAGTGCTGTTCTCAACCATTTTCTTCTCATCGGAACGTCAATCTTTCATCGTATTTAAAAGTCCTACAAAGTAAACAATTTCTTTCGACATTTGGTTCCCGACAGAGAAAAATCACGTATTCTTCTCTGTTCCCCCATTACGGAAAAGCTGTTGCCTGAGTAATGACATCCTCTATCAAAACGAGGGCGGCAAGGGCGTGTTCTTTCAACTCTCCGGTAAAAGGCACTCCATGAGAAGTTTCCAACAGTTTCAGCAATGCAACCAGTTCCGCTGCTCCAATTAAAGTAAAGAGGGGAATCATTTTGTGGGAGACAGCAGCCATCTCGTCCACATCCTCATTCTCCACAGCCTTCTGCAAACGCTCCGCATTGAGGCGGGTTTCAGCCACAAAACTTTCCAGAATGGACTTTGCCGCCTCGGGGTCATCGACCGAAAAAGCAGTGAGCGAAGAGAATTTATACCCCGGGCAAGCCGAAGTTTCCGAAACTTCCATAACCTCCATCCCTTTGTCCTCCATATTCAATTCATGTAGCAATTCACTGACGGTAAACGGCTTATGCAGGCATCCGGCAAATCCATGCACCGTAAATTCCTCACGCTGCATGTCACTGCGGGCAGTGACAGCAATCACCGGAACAGACTGTGCCTGCGGTATGTTCGAAGCACGAAGCAGTTTCAGTAAATCAAAACCATTAATAGCAGGCATCTGCACATCAGTAAGCAGAACATCAAAGGTTGCAGTGCGCAAGGCATCCAGCAGTTCATCCAGTTGTAAACAAGAGACAGAATTTATACCACTCTGCTGAAGCATGGCGGCAGTAAGGGTAAGCTGAATACGGTCATCATCGATAAGGAGGACATTCTTCAGTGAAGAATGAGGAACGGGGAATGAAGAATTGCCATTCGGCGTGGCAGCACATCCCGATTCTTCATCCTTCATTCTCCGTCCTTCACTCCTTACGGGATAGATAGGAATATATATGATGAAAGTGCTTCCCTTGCCTGGCACACTGTCTACATCAATCGTGCCTTCAAGCAACTGTACCAGCATACGGACAATGGAAAGTCCGAGTCCAAACCCCTCTTTACCCTGAGCACCCGGTAAGCGGGTAAACTCCTGGAAGATACGTTCCCGGTCGGCAGGTTCCATACCTTTACCGGTATCAGCAATGGCAACTACCAGTCGACGGTCCTCGTAACGGGCAGTCATGGTAACACTGCCTTGGTCCGTAAACTTCACGGCATTGGACAGCAAATTGTTGATAATCTGGCGCAGACGCAAGGGGTCGCAAATATAGGTACCGCCCAGCTCCGGGGCAATGTCGCAATGAAGCGCCAGTCCTTTGGCAGCCGTAAGTGGTTCAAAACTGACGTGTATCTCTTCAAGCAGGCGGGAAGGATGAAAGGTGACCCGGTTGATTTCGGCCTTGTTCAAATCAAGACGATGGAAGTCGAGCAAATCAACGACCAGCTTCAGCAGATGTTCCGATGAGGTTTTCATATTATCCAAGTAGAAGCGTTGCCGTTCGTCCACCGTCAGACGGGAGAGCAGGTCGGCATAGCCCATGATGGAGCCGAGCGGCGCCTTAAAGTCGTGGGTGATGGCAAGCATCATCTTCTCGCGCGTGGCCAGCAGGTCCTCGGCACGGCGGCGGGCTTCTTCCAGTTCGCGGCGATAGCGGTTGCTGCGCGTAATGTCGCGCCCTATGATTATCAGGAAAAAGACGGAAAGCAGTACCGCGCCGACGGCAATGCCGCTGATTGTCTTAATGGAGTGATGGCGTACGGACTGCTGGTACTCCGCCTCTTCGCGGGCACGCTGCAGGGTTTCCTGTTCGTAGCCTTTCAGCAGACTGTCGATACGGGCGGTCAGCATCCGGTCCATGCGTTGCAAGGTACGCCTGCGGCGCTGTACAATTGCAATGTGCTCCTTCTGCTGTTGTGCCACGGCACGCAGCTTTTCCTGCAGGGAATCCACCGGATTATACACGTTAATCACCGTATCCGTGGCATATTCGAGGGAAGTCTTTACCTGAATGGCGGTATCTTTCTTAGGCGGCACGAACACCTCTCCCAAACGGCGGAAGAATCCTTTCTTCCTGGGCTTGGTAACCACCGTGTCGCGATGCGTAATGATGCGCTGCTGTACGCGCTGGTTTGTCACAAACGAATCCTGCCGGGTAGCGATAATATTTTCTATCTCCCGGGTAGAGACCATGCTGTCGTTCGTCTCGCTCAACACGCGCAGCATGTAAATGGTGTTCGCATCCTTCTTCCGAAGAAGCGTGATGAGACTGTCCGTCCACTGCACGTCCCGGTTATCGGAAAGCATAAGATGCTCCATCTCCCGGTGCACAAAGAACAGGGAAAAGAACAACACTCCCAGCAGCAGAGTGTATCCGACAGCTATCTTTACTTTCGATACGCTATTCATAAACAGGTAATAAAAGAGTTATGGAGCGACAGGGTGACAAAGCATCGCCCCGTGCATCATCTCGTCCTCGTTTTATAGCGGAAGCGCAGCCACAGCATCACCCCGGCACTGGTCAGACCGAACGGGAAAGCCATCCACACGCCGACCAGTCCCCAGCCCAGCACAAAACCGCAAAAATATCCTACGGGCAAAGATATAATAAAATAAGAAATAAATGCAATAACCATCATCGGCTTTACATCCGATATGCCCCGTAGCGCATTGGCAAAGTTGATTTGCAGTCCGTCGCCAAACTGATAAATCAAGAAAGGGAAGAACAAAGAGGCTACCAGCGCCGAAGCCTCTGCGCTATCCGTAAACCAGCCGCCCACCTGTCCGCGCATCACAAAAACGATGCTCATAAGCACTACTTCCATAGCCATTATCAAGTGGAAACCCGCAAATGTGGAGCGGCGCACATTCTCCATATCGTCTTGCCCCTTGAAATTGCTGACACGCACCGCCACCGCTGCGCCCATACCGTAGTACATCATAAACGTGAATTGCGAAATGGTCAGCATTATCTGATGGGATGCCAAAGCGATAGTGCCCAGCCAGCCCACCATGATGGCGCTAAGGCTGAAAGAGGCCGTCTCCATTCCCATCTGCAAACCGACAGGCCAGCCCAGTGCATTGAGCTTCTTGAACACCGGAAACGACCATCCCATGCGGGAGAACCCGATCCGGTAGCGGATAAAGCGGCGACCGCGCAGCACAATCAACGCAAACACCACCACCATCATAATACGCGAGAACAACGTACTGATGCCTGCTCCCAGCAACCCCAGCTCCGGGAAGCCCAGTTTGCCGTTGATAAGGATATAGTTGCCTATGATGTTCAGCGTATTTCCGCCCAGCAATATCCACATAGCGGTCTTCGTATCTGTGATTCCGTCCGTAAACTGCTTGAAGCCGTTGAACAGCATCACGAAAACCAGCGAAGCAAGCAATACCAGGTAATAAGGTTTTATCAAAGGCATCAGTTCCTCGGGCTGCCCCAGGCGCTCCACGTTGAAGTAGACCACCGTCATGATAAACGTAAGGAGCAATGCCACCAGGACATTCGCCACCAAACTGCAACGCAACGCCTGCCCCGCTTCCGCAAAACGGCGGTTGCCGTAAAGACTGCCCACGATAGGCGTCAGCCCGTAACTGAAACCGGTACTGAAAATGATGCAAAGCGTAAATACATTGTTTACGAAAGAAGCTGCACCCAACTCCTCGGTACTGTGATGCCCGATCATCAGAGTATCGGCAAAACCGAGAATAATTACTCCCACCTGTCCGATAACAATGGGAAGTCCCAAAAATATCAACGCTTTATAATGCTGCTTATAGCCGGCTATCCAATTCATCATCTTATTGTCTAAAATTTGTTTCAAAGGGAGAAACCATTGTTCCCCTGACGGGAAACCAAAGTTTCCTTAGTAAGAAACCAAAGTTTCCCTAATGGGAAACGGGAGTTCCCCCGACGGGAAACGGGAGTTTCCTCAATGGGAAACCGAAGCTTCCTCAACAGGAAACTGAAGCTTCCTCAACGGGAAACCGAAGCTTCCTCAACAAGGAAACCGAAGTTTCCTTAACAGGGAACTTTCGTTTCGTCAAACGGCGCCCTTCCCCTCCTGCAAAGAGACGAAAAAACGCTCCCTTTGACTGTCATTTATCACTCTTATAATATAATACTACGGCATTGCTTTCGCAGAAAGTACGCTGCGCCACAGTATGCAACTGCTCCGTCGTAACGGAGCGATAACGCTCTACTTCAAGGTCAATATCTTCCGCCTTTCCCGTCAGCTCGAACCAGGCAAGGTTTGTGGCTACGTTCAGATAGTTGATATTGCCGAATATCTGGGTAGATTCAAACTTGTTCTTAACCTTCTCCAATTCCTGCCCATCTACCGGAGACCGCTGCAACTCTTCCAGTTCTTTACGGACGGCAGCTTCCGCCTGCTCCAACGACACACCTGCCGCAGGCTTACCGCTGATTTGCAGCAGACCCGCATCACGCGTACCGCTGATATACGCGTCGATACCGGAAAAGATATTCTGTTCCTGTACCAAGCGGCGGTTCAAACGGCTGGAACGTCCGTTGCTGAGAATATCGGACAGAATATCGAATGCGTAATAATCCGCACCCTCGCGACTGCACATGTGATAGCCCATGAACAAGGCGTCCAGCGGCACGTTTCTTTCTACCGTCAGCCGGCGTTCCTGCGTTTGCTCCGGCTCCTGCGGCAATTGCCTCACCGGAACGTCCCGCCGGGGTATGGGAGCAAACCACTTCTCGGTAAGCTTAACGGTTTCATCCCATGAAATGTTTCCCGTCACTGCCAGCACGGCATTGTTCGGAGCATAGAAACGGTAGAAGAAACTCTTCACCTCGTCCAGCGTGGCTTGCTCTATGTGCGAGAGTTCCTTGCCGATAGTAGGCCAGCGGTACGGATGCACCCGGAACGCCAGCGGCCGGAACAGATGCCCCACATCGCCATACGGCTGGTTAAGGCAGCGTTGCTTGAACTCTTCCATCACTACACCGCGTTGCACTTCGAGGCTTTGCTCGCTGAAAGCCAGCTCCAGCATACGGTCGGACTCCAGCCAAAAGGCCGTCTCTACGTTCGGCTTCGGAACGGTCGGGATGCTCGTCGCGCGCACCGACATCGTAAACGATGTTCAGTGCCACCATCTGCGTGCTGGTATCCTCGTAGTGTACCAGCCGCAGGCCGTTGGGGAAACAATGCTTATTTATCTTCATACTTGTGTGACAGGGCGAGACTCTCTTCCCAAAGGTTTGACGCAATTCTGTTTATCAGTCAATCACAGTCACCTTCTCAATCTTCACATCCTCTTCCGGACGGTCGCTGCGGTCTGTCTTTACCTGTTGTATCTTATCTACCACATCCATGCCTTCAACGACTTCGCCGAACACGGTATATTCGCCGTCCAGATGCGGTGTGCCGCCTACAGTGGTATATGCCTTTACCTGTTCCGGCGTGAAGCGGAACTCCGGTTCGCCGGCCACCTGAGCCTCAGCCTGCGCAATAAGCGTGTCCTGCAGATTCATCAGCCCTTCCTGGTCACCGTCCTTACGCATCTTGTAGATTTCCTTCATGTGCTTCTGCGCCAAAGCATTGAAAGCATTGTTCAGGCGTGCCTGGTTCATCTGATGTTCCATGCCGAGAAGCGTAGAATCGTTATACACCTTTCCGGTCACGATATAGAACTGACAACCGGACGATTCCTTCTTCGGGTTTACGTTATCTCCCTGACGGGCGGCAGACAGCGCACCTTTCTTATGGAAGTATTTCGGGTAGACAAACTCCGCAGGAACAGTGTATCCCACATCGCCCGCTCCCAGCATCTTGCCTTTCGGGGCATTCTTCGATTCGGGGTCGCCCGCCTGTATCATGAAGTCCTTGATGACACGGTGAAACAGCGTACCTTCATAAGTACCTTCCTCGGCCAGCTTGATAAAGTTATCGCGATGCTTCGGCGTTTCGTTATACAGTTTCACGATGATGTCACCCGCACTTGTCTCAATCTTCAACTTCGTTTCTTTTTCCATATTTCCGTCTTTCTTTTGTCCCGGTTTGCAGGCTGTCAGACCGCATACCAGTATGGTTAATAATACAATGAGATTTCTTTTCATCTGTCTTTTTGTTTAATTTAAGCCTGCAAATATACTAAAATCGGACAAAACGATTTACCTTTGTGCCATAAAAGAGATAAAAAGCAGAAGGGATGAAATCCATATTAATCGTAGAAGATGATATCACTTACGGCATGATATTGAAAACATGGCTTGGCAAAAAAGGATTCCTAGTCAGTTCGGCAAGCAGTATAGCCCGTGCCCAGAAGCATATCGAAGCCGAGACGGTGGACCTGATACTGTCCGACTTGCGCCTGCCCGACCGCGACGGCATAGATTTGCTGAAGTGGCTGGGAGAACATTCCCTGCACATCCCTCTTATCATCATGACGGGCTATGCCGACATACAGTCTGCCGTGCAAGCCATGAAACTGGGCGCATGCGACTACATTGCAAAACCCGTAAACCCCGACGAGTTATTGAAGAAAATGGATGAAGCCCTGAAGTCCTCATCCGTTGCTTCGGAACAGACCATGCGTTCGACCCAAACAGACCATGCGTTCGACCCAAACAGACCGTCTGTTTCGTCCAAACAGACCATGCGTTCCGAAAGCAATGGAAATCCCTGCCGGAAAGGTGCAGAGAACGCTTCATCCGACTATCTGGAAGGCGAAAGCGATGCCGCCAGGCAACTTTATAATTATGTGAACCTGGTTTCTCCCACCAACATGTCCGTCCTCATCAACGGGGCCAGCGGAACAGGCAAGGAGTACGTGGCGCAACGCATCCATAAGTTGAGCCGCCGCGCCAAGCAACCGTTCATAGCCATTGACTGCGGAGCTATCCCCAAAGAGCTGGCGGCTTCCGAATTCTTCGGCCATGTAAAAGGTTCCTTTACCGGCGCGCTGACCGACAAGACGGGCGCGTTCGTTGCTGCCAACGGCGGCACTATCTTTTTGGATGAAATAGGCAACCTCAGCTACGAGGTACAGATACAATTGCTCCGCGCCCTGCAGGAACGTAAAATACGTCCTGTCGGCTCCAACAAGGAGATACAGGTAGATGTGCGCTTAGTGTCCGCCACCAATGAGAATCTGGAACAGGCCATCGAGAAAGGGACTTTCCGCGAGGACCTCTACCACCGCATCAATGAGTTTACCCTGCGTATGCCGCAACTGAAAGACCGCCGCGAAGATATCCTGCTCTTTGCAAACTTCTTCTTGGACCAGGCAAACCGCGAACTGGACAAGCACCTCATCGGCTTTGACGAAAAAGCATCCAAAGCTTTATTGGAATATCAATGGCCGGGCAACCTGCGCCAGATGAAGAACATCGTCCGGCGTGCAACCCTTTTGGCGCAAGACAAACTCATCACCCTGAACGAGCTTAGCGAACTGAAGAGTCCGGTAGCTCCATCCGCAGCAGGTATGCCTCTCCGTAACGAAGAGACCGAAAAGCAGCAGATAATCGAAGCCCTGAAGCAGACAGGATATAACAAAAGCCGCGCCGCCCAACTGCTTGGGATAGACAGAAAGACACTTTACAACAAACTTAAATTATATGGAATAGAGTTATAACTGTGGAAAAACTCCACACTCTATTCCACACTTTCCACACCGCTTCCACACATCTTCACACCCCTGCGCACCTTCACAGTAAAAATAGCGTGCTAATCTGCAACGACTTACCGTTTCCACCCTCACTCTGGCACGTCATTTGATATATATACTGTGTGAAGTTTAACTCCACAACATCAAAGTAGAATCTACCTAAACCAAAACCGAATAAATATATTAACCTAATTAAAAACAAGTAAAAAACAAAAAACTAGTATTAGTAGCAGCCCTGTTTATGTTTGTTTGTGACGGATCGTTCTTGGCCTGAGCACAGATGCAAACGGCCAAGAGCATCCATTTCACAACT